>Ga0153997_1000084_pt1 | contig 26765 bp, 19 predicted proteins | sample TSNC081MetaG_FD_104750 | JGI IMG/M metagenome (GOLD analysis project Ga0153997, IMG submission 104750) | Attine ant fungus gardens microbial communities from North Carolina, USA - TSNC081 MetaG | ecosystem: Host-associated > Fungi > Mycelium > Unclassified | place: USA: North Carolina, Lumber...
TAGTGTGAAAGTGCCTGAAAAATTCCTCCTGCAATGAAAGCTAACACATATAGAGATAACACTCCCTTAACTAAAATTTTTTTCCCTTTTAAATTACATCCAACTTTGACCATGCATGTACTTATTATCACATAACCTATGATACTTTGAATAATTATACTGGTCGTCGGAATAATAACTAGTATACATACCCCCAAACCACCAATCATACTCCCTAATAAAATCCGAAAATGTGTCGTATTACTCTTTAGAATTTTTTTCACGACCACCAGAAGAATATAATCCATTATAACATTTACAAGAAACAGGACATCTACGTATAATTCATAATACACTCCTACTCCAATCCATCTGCATAACTATTTCTTCGAGCAATGAAAAAAGTGCGGGAATGCTTGCATTCCGGCATTTGACGAATGCTGCAAAGGTCAAATACCCTCAGCAAGTTTTTGCATGGTATAGGTACTTGATTTCTGATTTTAGCAGATTTTATAATTAAGGTTGTGAAAATCCTCAATCGAGACGCCACCGGTGTACATTCTCGTTGATAATCACTGTACTCAAACAGTAATTATCAGGAGGTATACTGGTATTTTTCGCATCACATCCCATCTCTAAATTAATATGTAATATATGTTTTTGCACTTTCAGGGGCAAGTGTAAAATAATTTTTACTCTATAATTACTAATTTAAAAGACTGTCACCCAAGCACTCATTTATTATATTTGATTAGCTCTGTGAGTTTTGTCAAAACAGAGTAGCTAAATCATTTTTTTCTTCGACAGAAAAAAGCATTTTAAAGTAAGACGACTTTCTTCTTTTCCTTTAAAATGCTTATCTTTACTAGAACCTATGCGGTTTTATTATTACAGAGACCTAAAAGTTATCGACGGTCTCATGAAGCAAATGCAGACTTTGTACCAATTTATCTACAGAAATTTGTCCTGGTGCGGAAGGTTTTTCAACTATTCCAAAAGTAATCGAGGAACCAAAAATTTCCCCTGCAATTCTGCTGATTGCCCCATCCCTTCCCATTGACATAGTGATAATAGGGGTATCCGGATATGCGGTATCCATCTCTTCTGTAGCTGCCAACAGTTCTAATACATCCTTTTTTGAATTAGGCATAACCGCAATTTTTGCTATGTCTGCTCCAATATTTTGCATATATCGCAATCTTCTGACAATTTCCCCTCTTATCGGCGTTTTGTTAAAATCGTGATTGGAAGCTATGACTTTAACCCCTAATTTCTGCACTTTGTCGATAAGAAGACCAGTATTACAATTTTCTAAAAAGACCTCTACATCAATTAAGTCCACGTAACCTGTTAATGCCACATTGTAATTCAAGGCTTCGTACTGCTCTACTGCTATGGATTTATTTCCGCCTTCTTCCCTGGTTCTAAAGGTAAATAATAATGGGATATTTCCAAGAATATCTCTTAGCTCCTTCAATACCTCGTTTACGATCGGGAAGGGGTTCGTTTCATCTAAAAAATCGACCCGCCACTCTACCATATCCGCTGCCCCTCCTGCTATTTTCTTAGCTTCAGCAATAATCCCCTCTTTTTTTGCAGAGGTGATTGGAACACATATCTTTGGGATTCCTTCTCCAATTGTTAGCTCTTTCACGTTTACTACTTTGCTCATAGCTATGCTACCTTTCGCTTTTATATTTTTCGACCATTGGGTAAAATCCCAAAACAAGCTGCAATCTTGATAATATCTGCAATTGACAAAGTATTTTATATGGATTATCATTAATGTGGTTGAATAGTTATTTATTTACATACAGACCTTTGATACAATATATCACTCAAAAACATTGCTTTACTACTAATATAACACATATATTTGCAATGTAACAATAATTTTCACGATGATTATCTAAGAAAGTGAGAAAGAAAGGAATGAACCTAATATGGAATACAATATTACAGGCAAAACAGGATTGACAGCTCTTTTGGGCAGCCCGATAGCTCATAGTATATCCCCACTTATGCATAACGAATCATTTCGCCTTTTAGATCTTGACTATGTCTATCTATGCTTTGACGTAAATACCGATACCCTTTCCGCTGCTGTGGAAGGCTTAAAAACGATTGGCATAAAGGGATTTAACTGCACTATGCCTAACAAAAATCTCATATGCGAACTGGTGGATGAACTATCTCCTGCTGCAAGGATGATTGGCGCAGTTAATACTGTAGTGAATGAAAATGGTAAACTAATTGGATATAATACCGATGGGGTGGGATATATGATGTCTGTCAAAGAAGCGGGGCATGATATTATAGGAAAAAAAATGTCAGTACTTGGAGCAGGCGGTGCTGCGACAGCCATCTGTGTACAGGCTGCGATTGATGGAGTCAGCGAATTATCTATTTTCAGCCTAAGAAACCAATTCTGGGACAGGGCTGTTAAACTGGCTGATGATATCAATCAGAATACTTCCTGCAAGGCAAAACTATTTGACTTCGGCTCACCCGAGATTCTAAAGGAAGAAATTAGAACAAGTCAGATATTGACCAATGCTACTTCGGTTGGCATGAGTCCCAATGAAGATGCTTGTTTAATACCGGATAGTTCATATTTTCATAAGACTTTAATTGTATCAGACGTTATCTACACTCCAAAAGAAACCAAATTACTAAGATTGGCACGAGAATCCGGCTGCAAAACTTTTAACGGATTATACATGCTGCTATTTCAGGGTGAAGAAGCTTTTCATTTGTGGACTAATAAAGATATGCCTGTCGGCCAAATTAAAGATAAATATTTTAAAGAAACAGTTATTAATAGTTTGAATTAGTTTGAATAAAAACAAACTTACGTTAAAGAGCTGCTGTAAGGTGATTATCACCAATACAACAGCCCTTTTTATAGCTTATGTTATCTTCCTCTTCTCAAGAAGTCAGGAATTTGAATGTCTTTTTCACTAACGTTACTTTCTGGTGTACGGAGTCTTTGAAGGCCAGGCATAGCATTTGCTGCCGGCTTACTTTGTGTACCTGCACCAGGTGTAACCGGTCTTCGAGCAGAAGGATTTGTCTGTGGCTGCGTATAAGAATATCTATCTTCTCTCGTATAGCTGCCTGTATTTTCACGACCATAAGGTTTTTCACCCGGTTCTCTCTTTCCAACAGAAGCCTGGGTTGCTGTTGCTGGGTCTAATCCAGTAGCAATTACTGTGATGCTGGCTTCGTCTGCATAAGTATCATCGTACATAGCACCAAAGATGATGTTTGCTTCATCTCCTGCAAGCTCTTGTACATAGCTTGCCGCTTCATTCGCATCCATAAGTGAAATATCGCCTGAAATGTTAATGATAACATGTGATGCTCCCTCAATGGTTGTCTCAAGAAGCGGACTTGAAACAGCCTGTTTCACTGCTTCAAGAGCCTTGTCATCGCCCTTAGCATGTCCAATACCAATATGTGCAATTCCCTTATCCGTCATTACAGTCTGAACATCTGCAAAGTCAAGGTTAATAAGCGCTGGAAGATTTATTAAATCCGTAATCCCCTGCACTGCCTGCTGTAATACTTCATCTGCCTTCTTTAATGCTTCCGGCATTGTAGTTCTGCGATCTACAATCTCTAATAATTTATCATTTGGGATAACGATTAATGTATCCACACTGTTCTTTAATTTCTCAATTCCGCTTAGGGCATTATTCATACGTGTCTTAGCTTCAAATCTGAATGGTTTGGTAACCACTCCAACTGTTAAAATCCCCATATCTTTTGCTATACTTGCAACGACTGGGGCAGCCCCTGTTCCAGTTCCTCCACCCATTCCACATGTTACAAATATCATGTCAGCATCCTGCATAGCTTGCCTTAATTCTTCTGCACTTTCTTCTGCTGCTTTGGCACCAACTTCAGGTTGTGCTCCCGCACCAAGACCTTTCGTCAATTTTTCGCCAATCTGAATCGCAGTTGGAGCTTTACATAACTGTAATGCCTGTTTATCTGTATTAATTCCAATAAACTCAACCCCACCAATTGATTCTTCTACCATTCTATTAACAGCATTGTTACCAGCTCCCCCTACTCCAATTACAATAATCTTTGCAGAAGAGTCAGCTTCATTTGTCATAATCTCTAACAAGGCAGTTCCTCCTTCACGTATCCACGTCTAATTTATTATTTATTGCAGCCAAAATATGCTGCCTGATTCCGATTTATCTCAATTTAAGATAAGACTCCTACTTCTATAAGTGGCAGATAATTAGCTGTCTGGCTCAGTGGAAGTCTAATCACTCACTGAGATAAAGCCTCCGGCGGATTGCAGAACAACCGAACCGTATTATACCACACCTGACCGATCGCTTGCAAGTATGCATAGGCGTACTTGAAAATATCGCTATAATATATAATATATTTTTTTGGTCAATTAATCAAGCAATATTTCAAATTTCTTGAAATATTTATATAAAATTAAGTTATTCCTCTGAAAAGGTTATGTTTTTCGTCCCCTCGGTGAAGTGTTCCATATGCAATGTTCCGCTTAAACCTTCCAAATCAGGCAGAATAGTTTTCAATCTGGACACTTTTAATTCTAGATTCTCGTCTGCACCCAAATCTACCTTGGTGTTATCAAAATACAACTTCATGTTTAAATCACTGTCGAAGTATATTTTATCCGGTACAATTTCTACATCTTTTAAAAGCTGCGTCAGAGTCAGCATTGTACGAAAGACGCCCTCCTGCTCTACCGGAAGCTGGGCATTCAAGGTTACACTGGAAAAACTAAGACCTGTAACGAATGGCACGTCCGGGGCGACTTCCTGTGAACTTTCTACAATAATGCCATCCGTATCAAAATACATATAAGTTCCAAGATAATCTATATACCCTAAAAGGGTCTTTTCATATACACGCAGCATCACACTGTGATTACCGGTTCTATCTATCTCTATTTCACTAATAAGTGGTAGCTCATTCGTCTCGACTCCATCCCTATATACCCAGCGAAGCAGTAAGTAATTATCAATATAAAGATCCTCCATAACTGTCTCCTTTATCTGCTCTGCGGTATAATAACTATTTCCAATCACTTCTACTTCACTTATAGAAAACACACTAAGGATAGTAATCGCACTTATTAGAAATAATACCATTACTATCCACAAGCCTCTTAATACCCGCTTTATTTTCTTAGATTTCAATTTTCTTTTTTTGTATTTTATTTTACTCATTTTAACTCCCATGTGCCGTCTACTGGAGGTTCTCAAATCTGGATGGTGAAAAATTATTTTCACACTGCTCCTGTGCATATCGATGGCTTGTTTATAATTTCCTATCTGCTGCCTTTACTCGTAATCTTTGCTCCCAGATAAGTTAAATCCCTGCATATATCTTCATAACCTCTGTCAATAAAATTCCTGTTCTCTATCAGAGTTAACCCTTCCGCTCCTACTGCCGCTACTACGAGTGCAGCTCCACCTCTTAATTCTTCTGCATATACCATTGCTCCATGTAATTTTGGTACCCCGCAAATTTTAGCGATTCTATCATTATAAGTAATCCGGGCTCCCATACTATTCAGTTCTTTTGCTACCTTGAATCTAGCTTCGAAAAGATTTTCACAAATGCAGCTCTCACCCGGTATTCCGGCTAAAACAGCCATTAATTGAGACTGTAAATCCGTAGGAAACCCCGGATATGGCTCTGTATTCACAAATGGAATTGTCGCAAATCTTCCGGTTGCATCAATATATAAGCCTTCCTTTGTTTCTTTGTATACAACACCCATTTTAGATATGGTATCCAGCAATGAGCTGATGTGGCTGATGGGTGCATCTACTAAATTAATCCGGCCCCTAGTACTTAGTGCCGCCAGAATATAAGTACCCGCTACGATTCTGTCCGCAACTATGTTGAATTCCACATTATGCAGCTCCTCTACTCCCTCTATTAAAATCTCATTGGACCCTGCTCCGGTTATGCTTGCACCCATTTCATTTAAGAACCTGCATAATTCAATGATTTCCGGCTCTCTGGCTGCTCCCATAATCCGTGTGGTTCCCTGCGCGCATACTGCGGCTAATACTATGTTTTCTGTTGCGCCTACACTTGGAAATGAAAAATTCACAACTCCCCCTGTAAGCTTTGATACTCTGGCAGTTAACTCTGATTCTTCCTCCGTGATTACAACGTTTAGCTTTCTTAAACCCTCCAGATGTAAACCAATGGGTCTTTCCCCAATTACACAACCTCCCGGATATGGCAGTTTTGCTTCATTAAAACGTCCGAGAAGACTTCCAAGTAAAAAAATTGACGAACGCATTTTATTTGCAAACTGTGCAGGAATATAACAGGATTTAAGTGTTGCTGCATTTATGATAAGGGTATTCTCTTCCCACTTTATCACGCATCCTATATGCTCCAAAATCTGAATCATATAGTAAACGTCCACAATTTTGGGACAATTGTGCAAAACACTGATTCCATGATTCAAGATAGCTGCCGCCATTATTGGTAACACTGTATTCTTGGCTCCCTGCACCTTTACACTGCCCTTAAGCGGCTGACCACCAAAAATTTCAATACATTCCAAACATGCTTCCCCCCGACTTACATTACCTTATATGAAAGTAATATACATATATAACACTATATGCAATCGACAGTTTTTTGTTAACTTAGGGGGGCGGGGGCATCATCCCCTAGTCACCTCTTATATTCCCGTGATAGCGGCTTACACTAAGCGCCAACCCCATCTCAGACAACAGAAACATAACAGATGTTCCTCCATAACTGATAAATGGCAAAGTAATTCCGGTATTTGGTATTGTATTAGTTACAACTGCAATATTTAAGATTACCTGAATGGCAATATGAGCCATAATCCCTGTTACAATTAATGCACCAAATAAATCCGCAGCATAAGATGCAATAACCATAAATCTCCAAATAAGAAGAATAAAAACGAATATCAATAGGACAGCGCCTACCAATCCAAATTCTTCACATATAATGGAAAATATCATATCATTCTGAGCTTCGGGAACAAATCCCAACTTTTGTATGCTATATCCCAATCCTTTCCCGAACAATCCGCCAGAGCCAATCGCATAAAGTCCCTGCAGTGTCTGATATCCTTTTTCATAGGCTTCCGGATCCTTCCAGATTGCAATACGCTCCAGACGATATGATTCCAGACTTAGGAATATGCCGATAAAGCCAATGCCAAGACACGCCATTCCAATAAATTGAAAATATTTAGGACTTGCTACAAAAACGGATATTACTGCAATACCCAAAATAATTATGGCAGTACTAAGGTTATTTATTCCTACAAGCCCTACTATGGGCAGAACCAAAACAAGACATTTCACCAATGATAGTAAACTGGTCATCTTTTTTTTCGCCGTACTTATTATATAAGCCAAAAACAAGATAACCGCAACTTTAGCAAATTCAGAGGGCTGAAATGACAATGGTCCAATATAAAGCCACCTCTTCGAGCCATTAATAGATCTTCCTACTAAAAGCACCGCTCCTGAAAGTATAAGTGATACTATGTAACCCGGTATTGCAAACCTTGCTAATTTTCTATAGTCAAGCATTGAAACTATATACATAAGTGCAACTCCTATAGATGTTGCAAAAGCCTGCTTTTTTAGGTAATAGCCCGAATCGCCAAACTTTATGTTCCCATTATATGAACTTGTACTATAAAGCACTACCAATCCAAATATAACCAGAAACAAAACTATGAGAACTGTAGCATAGTCCATATTCCTTTCTTCTTTTACTAAATATTTCTCTTTTAAAGATTGTCTATCCAAAATTTACCCCCACATCCATTTAGACTTTTTATCAGAGGTATATCATGAAATAAGAAACGCTTTTAATCACTTTATTCGCATTAATCGTAAGCAAGCTCTTCTCTATAACCTTTTTACATACTCTTTAAACATTTGACCCCGTACTTCATAGTTCTCAAACATATCCCAGCTTGCACAGGCCGGTGATAATAGAACAGCCTCTCCAGGGATTGCCTTTTGAGCACAAATATGAACGGCTTCCTCTAAGGTTTCCGCAAATATGGTATTTAAAAAACCGCAATTATACGCCGTGCAGGCTATTTTTTCTCTTGTCTGTCCAATTAGTATAAGACATCTAACCTTTCCATCAAAAGCGTTAATCCACTCTTCATAGGAGGACTTTTTATCATATCCACCAGCAATCAGATACGTTTGGCGGTCCATCGCCTGGATTCCTTTCATTGCCGCATCTGGATTTGTTCCCTTGGAGTCATTATAATAGGTAACACCATTTTTCTCAGCCACATATTCAATTCTATGCTCCACTCCCTTGAAATTAGTGATTACTTCGACTATCTCCTCTAATGGAATCTGCAGGCTGAGTGCAATTCCTGCTGCTGCCATTATGTTTTGGTAATTATGCAGTCCAATAAGTTTTAGTGCTTTCGTTTTACAAATTTCTTTTATACTGATGCCATCGTTTATATATATGCTATCGCTCTCCAGATAGAGACCTCTTTCTAATGTACGCTGGTCACTGAAGAATAATACATTCGTATGTAACGTTTTTCCATATTCTCTTAAAACCTCATCTTCGTAGTTTAAGATACAGATATCATCTTCTGTCTGATTTCTTGTAATGGATTCCTTTACTCTGATATATTCTTCATATGTGTGATGCCTGTCTAAATGGTCTGGCGTAATATTTAAAATTGCACTCACTTTTGGACGAAAGTTATGTATGGTCTCCAATTGAAAACTACTGACCTCTGCTGCTACCAAGCTATCATCCGTCGTCTCAAGTGCAATCCTGGTATAAGGTATTCCGATATTTCCAACTACAAAGACATCCTCTTGATGACGCTTTAATATTTCACCTGTCAAGCTGGTGGTTGTTGTCTTACCATTGGTTCCGGTTATGGCCACTACCTGCCCTTTACCGCTTACAAACGCAAGCTCTATCTCCCCCCAGATAGGGATGGCTCTCCCTCTTATCATACTTACCATAGGCAGATCTGTCGGCACGCCTGGGCTTAGAATGACCAAATCTATGGTACTTACGAGCTCTTCCGGTAAATTTCCTATTACAATTTGTGTATCCGAACTATCTTCCCGTAATTTTTCCCTAAGTTCTGCTTCTGTCCGATTTTCATTTCCTTCGAATAAAACAGGAACAGCTTCCAATTTCTTAAGTAATTCTATTGCACCAATTCCACTTAGTCCTGATCCAACTACCAGTACCTTTTTATGTTTTAACTTCATTATCTTTCCCTGATATCACAAACCTGTTTGTAATATTGCCCATTTATGTAAGTTGAAAGTATCCATATTATGAGCCGCCTTTCCTTTTATTTCTTTTGACCTTGCATCCCCTGTTATGTGGAAAGAAGAACCAAAGCGCTTAAACACAAGATAGCTGTTATAATAGAAAACACTCCTACTATCTTTGTCTCTGCCCAGCCGCATAATTCAAAGTGATGATGGATAGGAGCCATTTTAAATAATCGTTTTCCTTTTGTTATCTTAAAAAATCCTACCTGCAGTATTACGGATAGTACCTCTACCACATACACAAAACCAACGATAATAAGAAACAACGGTAATCGCAGCACATATGCTGTTCCAACTACAAAGCCGCCCAAAGCAAGGGAACCCGTATCACCCATAAACACTTTTGCCGGATGTACGTTAAATAATAGAAAACCTAAAAGAGCGCCTACAACTGCGCAGGTAATCGGTTCTATTCCGCTGCCAGTTCCAATGGCAATTACGGTAAAAAACGTTGCTACAAGAACCGTAACACTAGAGGCCAAACCATCAAGACCATCTGTGAAATTCACGCCGTTTACAGTTCCTAATACCGCAACAAATAATATGGGAATGGTTAACCAGCCTAAATCCAAATCTTTACCGGAAATAAACGTAATTACGCTCATATCCATCCCGGAATTGACTAAGTAAAATGCAAAAATACCTGTAACCACAATCTGAGCCGTGAATTTCTGCTTTGGCATAAATCCGTCAGACCGTTTTAAAACGACTTTTATATAATCATCAAGAAATCCAATGATACCAAATGCTATGGTTAAAAAAAGTATCGGAATAATTTTAGGATAATCTTTTATATATAAAAGCGAAGTAAGCACTGTACTTGATAATATGATAAGACCTCCCATGGTCGGTGTTCCTGCCTTTTTCAAATGGGATTTCACTCCATCCTCGCGTTCCGTCTGCCCAACTTTAAGCCTTCGTAAAAATGGAATAACAATGGGACCTAAGATGACACTCAAGGTAAAGGCAATTATTACTGGTATCACTACTTTTAAATCCATAAAACACCTCGCTAATTCTTTTGTTTTTGTTACCCTTAGCTGACAAATTAGCGCATAGTACTTGCCAACTGCGGGTATATACCGCCAAAGCGATATCTAAAATAGTATAATTCTTTTTCCCATAATAATCAACCATTTTGCTTCATTTCTCTTATTCTTCTGCAGTTAATTCCTTTTCTATTCCCAGGTATGGAAGGATATTGCTAAATATATCCTGTACGACCGGAGCCGCTATTGTTCCGCCATAATATGTGCCCTGCGGATTATTTATAATACAGATTGCCAGCACCTGAGGATTATCTGCCGGCGCAAAGCCAATAAATGATGATATGTATTTATTTTGCCCTCTGGGAAGTGTTTCAGATGTGGCAGTTTTCCCCCCGATTGAAAATCCGGCTATGGCTGCATTCTTACCTGACCCCTCTGATACTACCTGTTCCAAAATATATTGAACTGTCTCGGAGGTTTCTCCTGACACAATCCCTTCAGTGGTATCATATTCCAATGTTTCAATTTGTTTACCATCGCTGTTTCTTACTTCTACTCCAAGATGAGGCGTCACTCTCGTCCCTCCATTTATGACGGAACTAACAGTGGTTGCCAGCTGCATCGGGGTAATCTGAAATGACTGACCGAAAGAAATCGTTGCAAGCTCTACTTCTCCAATATTTTCCTTTTTATGCATAATAGTGGAAGCCTCACCCGGCAAATCAACCCCTGTTTTAGTTAATAATCCAAACTGCTCAAAATATTTGTAGAAATTATCAACCCCAAGTCTCATACCTACATCAATGAATACCGGGTTGCAGGAAACCTTAGTCCCATCCAAAAATGTTTCTAAGCCATGACCGCCGACTTTATGACACCTGATTTTTCTTCCTCCTACAATGCGATATCCTGGGCAGGAGAATGTATCTGTCAACGATACAACACCTTCTTCAAATCCAGCTGCCATCGTTATGATTTTAAAAGTACTTCCCGGCTCATAGGTATCGTTAATGCATTGATTCCTCCACATCTGGTTGAGATTGTCCTGTATGGCCGCCTCATCCATTCCTGTAGTATCAATATTTAGGGTAAACGGATCATTTAAATTGAATTCCGGAACATTTACCATGGCTACTATTTCACCATTTTGTGGATTCATTAATAAAATGGATACACTTTTTGCTTCTTTTTCCTCTAAGACTTTTAATGCGGCCTGCTCTGCATATTGTTGAATATTGCTATCCAAGCTGATGTATAAATCATTTCCTGCTACTGGCTCTAAACGACCTTCTCCAGCGTCCTCAAGTTCCACACCTCTGGCATCGGTTACCGTGAGAATCGTGCCAGCAGTCCCTTTCAGAACACTCTCATACTTGACTTCGAGTCCAATAATTCCCTGATTATCGCTTCCGGTAAACCCCAATACTTTGGAAGCAAGAGAATCAAAAGGATAATATCTTTTATAATCTTCATCCACTTTTACACCTGCCAGATTAAAATTTCGAATAACATCCCCCACTTCTTTTTCGACATTGGTTTTCACCTTCTCTATGGAGCTGTTTGTTTCCACCCTTTTTCTTGCTGTTGCTTCATCAATACCAAGCTCTGCGACCAGCATAGCGATAATGGCCTCCGGGTCTTCTATTTGACTGTGTATAACTGATATGGTACAAACAGTTTTATTGGTGGCTAAAACGGTTCCTGCCGCATCTATGATTTTACCTCTTGCTGCCTTTATGGCACGCTCTCTCTCGTGTAATTGCTGTGCTTTGGTTTGATAATATTCCGCTTTCACAATCATTAAGTATCCTAGCCGAACTCCCAACGCAATCAGTATGCTAAAGCATAAAAGAAAAACGATAAATATTTTCTTTTTGTTATACGTTTTATTTTTAAACATGAAAAACCTCACAAAAGTTATTATTCTATTTTATTTCAACTTTTATGAGGTTATGTCTTTATCAATGGTTTATACTTTTTTTATTCTGGAAGCAGATAAGACTCCCACCTCTATCAATGGTGACAAGGACAAATTTAGGTTGCATATCAAAGAGCTTTATGCTATTCCAGATTAGCTTCTTCTACCCAGACCTCTGCTGCGCCATTTTCTGCGGGGGTATTTTCGTCGATATTATTGTCGTCGATATTGTTTTCAGCTTCTGGGCTTTCTTCCATTACTTCGTCGACTAGTCCATTATCTGCTTCGTCAACCACTTCATCGACTGGGTAGTCACCATCAACTTCGGTTTCAGCTTCATCGGTGTCGGCTGTGCCTGCCTTAAAAATGTTCATGTATGGAAGAATTTGTTCAAATACCTGTCTGGCTACTTCCTGTGCAAGACCACTATTGGATTGTTCTTCTACGTTTGGTTCATCGATTATTACGTAGACACAAACTTGTGGATCGTCTACCGGTGCAAATCCTATGAAGGAAACTAGGTATTTATTATTCCCACGAGGGTATTTTTCGGCTGTTCCGGTTTTTCCTCCAATGGCGTAACCTTCAATCGCAACCTTGCCGCCTGTTCCGCCTTCTACTGCTTCTTGAAGATAGCCCTTTAGTAAATCTGACGTATTTGTGGAAACTGTTTGGCGCAATAGTACCGGCTCTATATTCTTAACTACATTTCCTTTTTCATCTAAGATTTGTTTCACGATTCGAGGCTGATAATAATACCCTCCATTAATAACAGAATTAAATGCAGCGACTTCCTGAATCATAGATAAATTAAATGATTGTCCAAATGTACTTGTTGCCAATTCTACCTCCGGTAACTCTTCATGGAGAGTCCCTGCGATTTCATTTGATAAATCAATGCCTGTCCCGGTTCCCAAATTAAATATCGATAAATATTTTGAAAAAGTACTTGCACCCATCATTTGTCCTATTTGTATCAGACCTACATTGCAGGAATTCTCTAATACCTGGCTGACTGTCTGATGTCCGTGAGCAATACTATTATAACAGGTAATTTCTCTATCACCAACTACATAACTGCTTGAACATTCAAAAGTTTGATCTAAGCTAAGGGCGCCTGATTCGATTGCTGCGGCTATGGTCATTGGTTTAAATGTGGAGCCCGGTTCATATTCTACCGACACTGCATAATTGCTCCACAATTCAAGTAAAGCCTCAGCTGTTGTGGTTCCTATTTCGACATCCGTATCCACCTCTTCTCCTTTTTCTATGGCTGCCGCCCTTTCAGCCACCAAAACAGAATTTGCTGCAAACCAGGCAATCTCTTCTTCTGTATAGTATCGTGATAAATCCTGTGGATTATTCAAATCATATGGGGTATCTGTGGCACACCCCAATATTTCTCCAGTCCTTGGATCTGCTATGAGAATTGCCATATTGGCGCTTCCCCGACCGCTGGTTTCTATATTCTGACCATTTTGATATGTTTCATTAAATGCAGCAACCGCTGCTTCTGCAATCGCTTGTATGTTACTATCTATTGTAGTTACTACTGTATTCCCATTTTCCGGTTCTACTTTTGCGGTCTGAAGTTGAAACTCTTCATCTAAATAGCTATATTCCCTTCCATCAATTCCCTTTAATGTGATGTCATAGGATTGCTCCACACCAGCACTACCATCGCCATTGGCATTAGAAAATCCAACCAAAGCGCTTGCAAGTGTATTCCCTGGGTACTTTCGCACGTAATAAGCTTCAAAATAAACACCCCGCACATCATTTCTCGCTGCCTTTTCCTCTGGGGTTAACTCCGCTTCATCTGTATAATCCTTATAGGCTTCAAACGTTTGTTTTTCCTCAATTGACACATCTGTCCTTAGAACCTGATATTGACTCTTAGATGTGGCCTCATTTGTTAACTTTTCCCTTATCGTTGCCTCATCTGCAGAAAGTATGGATACAAGCGCCGCTATTGTTGGCTCAATATAGTCGTCATCTCCATTTATCGCCTTACAGTCAATAACTAAATTATATACCTTTTCACTTGTTGCCAGCACGGTTCCATTCCTATCTAAAATATCTCCTCTTCGATAAGGTATTGTTGTGCTTTCATAGCTTTTTTGAGATAAAACCTTCTTGACATATGCCTCTCCATTCTGCACATTGATCACTAATATTTTAATACCCAGAGCACTCAATGCAACGATAATAAGCAGAAATAGTATAATCATTTTTTTTCTCATGAGCATTGTAATTCTTCTTATTTTTTTTCTGCTTCTGCGTCTTCCGTTATTTTTTTTATTCAAAGGTTCACCACCTGCTTTGTAATATTCTTTCATTTGTATCTCTCACACTAACTCCATATATTTTAACCCTTTATATCAAAATTGTAAATAGCCAAACGACTTACTTGACTTGCTACTTATTGCTAATCCAAAACCATATGTCTCTTCAGACATAAACTGTTACTAAGAATCTGTTACTAAGAGCAACAACCAGAAATTTCATGGGGGGACTGATTTTAATTCAGTACGCAAAAAAAGTTCGAAATACGAACTTTTATCTTTTGCGCTATGTAATTATAACAAATCGTCTTATTCTACATCTTTATACTGTCTAACGTAATCGCTATCTTGTCCTTCATATATGATTACCTGATTTTTATTTGAATATACCATTCCTAGTTCTTCTAATGCTACCCTCTTAATTTCTTCTAAATTAACGGAGGAAATTAATTTGTTATATGTGTCATCGTTTACAGTTTTCAGTTCTGAAATTTGACTTTTCAAGGATGAAACCTCGCTTCGTGTCGTAGTTATATTTGTTTGCAATTGTATCAAATTGGCACAAGTTAGAACGAATAGCGAAGCGGCACCCGCAAGAAATATTACATAAAACAGATTTATGCTTTTCGCCTTTCTTCTGTTTCTCCGGGTGGTTTTGCTTATGCGTTTCTTTTGTGGTTCCTGTCTTCTGATTTCACGCTCTTCTCGTCTGACTGGCTGGGTTTGCATTTTTCTTACTGTATTGCCGTAAATGTAAGAAGAATTTCCTCTGTGATACGTTTTTGCTTTTTCTTTTCGCCTGTTATCTGCCACGATTTTTCACTCCCTTTTAAAGCTTATATTTCAGTGTCTTTTTCAAACACTCTTAGTTTAGAACTCTTTGAACGTTTATTTACTTCCATTTCTTCGACTGTTGGTATAATTGGTTTTCGCGTTACTATTTTACCCTTTGATTTGTTTCCACATATACAAATTGGAAAACTACTTGGGCAAGTACAAGGATCCTGATTTTTTCGGAAGATTGTTTTTACAATTCTATCTTCTAAGGAGTGAAATGTTATGATGCAGATTCTGCCGCCATCATTTAGCAAATCAATCATGTCATCTAATGAATTCCGTAATACCTCTAGTTCCCTGTTTAATTCTATTCTTATTGCCTGGAATGTTTTTTTGGCTGGATGTCCTCCTACTGCACGAATTCTCATAGGTATTGCTGCTTTTATAATATCAATCAACTCCCCAGTTGTTTCAATTTGTTTTTGTTTTCTCGCAATCACTATGTGTTTGGCGATGTTTTTTGCAAACTTATCCTCGCCGTAGTCCCGAATGATTTTGTATAATTCCATCTCGCTATAATCATTTACAATGTCTTTTGCTGTAATTGATTGTCTCTGATCCATTCTCATATCAAGAGGTGCATCATTATCTCTATAAGTAAATCCTCTGTCTACCATATCTAGCTGATAAGAAGACACTCCTAAATCCAAAATAATTCCATCTACTTTGATGACTCCAATACGTTGTAACTGCTGCTTAATATCACTGTAATTACTGCGTATAATAGTCACCTTGTCGCCAAATTCTTTTAGACGCTGGTCAGCTGCTGCTATAGCAGCCTCGTCTTGATCAATTCCAATAAATCGTCCCTTTGATGATAAGCGCTTACATACTTCATAGGCATGTCCGCCTCCGCCCAATGTTCCATCTACATAGATTCCATCAGGCTTTATATTTATATTATCAATAGTCTCTTCTAATAGTACTGATGTGTGTGAAAATCCCATATGGTTTCTCCTAATTACCTGTCGTTAGATATTTAATCCCAATTCTGTCATTTGCTCTGCTATGTCATCCATATCCTCATAAGAATTGTTATTAACCCACATGGTTTTATTCCAAATTTCAATTCTATCGATCATACCTGTAAGTACAACATCTTTTTCCAGACCAGCAAACTCTCGGAGCGCCGATGGCACGAGAATTCTCCCCTGCTTGTCCAAATCACATGTGTCTGCACTTGCTACAAAGAAACGTATAAATTGTCTTGCACTTTTGTTTGTAAGCGGTAATGTGCTTAATTTTTCCTGAAAGGTGGTCCATTCTTTTGCAGAGTACACAAATAAACACCCATCAAGTCCTTTTGTTATGGTGAAGCCTTCCCCAAGACTTTCCCTGAACTTTGCCGGAATGATAAGTCTGCCCTTTGCATCAATTGTATGATTATACTCTCCACTAAACATACATAACCCTTCTTCTTCAAGTAAAAATATATGAACTTTTAATAACATGGATCGATTATGGTCTTCTTCCCCATTTTCTACCACTATTCACCACTTGCTACCACTTGTATGACTATCATATACTATTTTCTGAATAATTACAAGAGGAAATATATATTTATTTTATTTTTATCCAGTAAACATACGGGTTACGATTCCTTCATGAAACTAACTGAAAAGTGGGGGGATGAGTAAGGACAAATTCGTCTTGGTGGGAGTTAGGTCTCCTTTCAATAAAAAGCCTCCGGCGGTTACTTGCGACATCTTCTTATGCAGGAGTACGCATCCCCCCGGAGGATTTTGCTTTATAGGACGCAATTTCCTATAAAAAAAAGAACCTGAATCTATCATCGGTTCTTTCTTTACTAAACTACTATTTTTCTAATTCAAAATGAAATAATTCTGTTTTCCTTATCGAATTCGATCCGGAAAACCAACTTTTCTCTGCACTTTCCGCAAAGTCTTTGTCGCAACATTTGTTGCTTTTTCAGCGTTATTTTTAATAATGGTATTTATATACTGTTTCTCCCTCTCTAGTCTTCCCACATTATCCTGAATAGGTTTTAATACGGATACTATAGTTTCTCCTAATGCTAATTTGAAATCTCCGTAGCCTTTACCTTCAAATTCTTCTACTATCTCATCCACAGGCATATCTGTGCATGCACTATAAATATCAATAAGATTCTTAATTCCTGGCTGCTCATCAGTATAGCGTATTTCTCCCATGGAGTCTGTCACTGCTCTTTTGCATTTACGAATGATTGTATCCGGCTCATCCATTATATAAATACTGCCATTCGGATTTTCATCAGACTTAGACATTTTCTTAGATGTATCTTGCAGACTCATAATTCTGGCCCCTACTTTTCCGATGTATGGATCTGGGATTGTAAATACATCGCCATAAGTGCTATTAAATCGCTGGGCAATATCTCTAGTTATTTCCAAATGCTGCATCTGATCATTTCCCACCGGAACCACATCTGTCTGATATAACAGAATATCGGATGCCATTAATACCGGATAGGTGAACAATCCTGCATTAATATTATCCGAGTTTTTGGCTGATTTATCTTTATATTGTGTCATTCTGCTTAATTCACCCATATAAGTAAAGCAATTTAAAATCCAACTCAGTTCTGAATGGGCAGATACGTGTGACTGGTAATAGATACAATTTTTTTTCGGATCTAATCCGGCACCAATGTAGAGAGTTAATAATGCTCTCGCTCTTTTTCTAAGGGCTGTGGGATCCTGTCTCACAGTAATAGAGTGTAAATCTACAACACTATAGAAACTTTCATATTCATCGCTTAATGCTATCCAATTCTTTAATGCTCCCAGATAATTTCCGAGTGTCAAATTTCCTGTAGCCTGCATTCCACTAAATAAAACTTTTTTATCATTTATCATGTCGTTGCTCCCATCTTTTTACTTTTTATAATTCTTATATATGGTTCATTTCCAACGCACTGCAATATCATTTTCTACAGTAAACTTAGGTTATGGATATTATACTACACACGGCTGCGACTTTCAAACTAATATTTTGAGGTTACAAATGTGATTTTCTTAAGTAAGTTATTGAAGTGTTTTTACATGATCTATCAGTCATAAGATCTTATGATCTGTTCTTTTCATAGCCTTGTGCCGGCTGCCGCTCAACTTTCACTTTTCGAAGATATTTACCCTGGAATTATTGGTATCAGGAGGAGCTCACTAAAGGGAGAATCGTAACTCTTTGTGTTGTAAATTCCACCAGAATCTGCTAATATTAAGTAAATCGTTATAAAAATATGTAAACGAGAGGAGTTACAATTATGCAGAAAATCACCAGCTTCGCCATAGATCATATCAAATTACTTCCGGGACTTTACGTTTCCAGAAAGGATCCTGTGGGAAATGATCTTATCACTACCTTTGATATTCGTATCACAAACCCCAATGAGGAGCCTGTTATGAATACGGCTGAAATCCATGCTATGGAGCATTTAGCTGCGACTTATTTAAGAAACCACACTGCGTTTGGCAGCAAGATTATTTATTTCGGACCAATGGGATGCCGGACTGGATTTTATTTATTACTTGCAGGGGATTATTCTTCAAAGGACATTGTGCCGCTCATTACTACACTTTTTGAATTTATTAGAGATTATAAAGATGAAATTCCTGGAGCGAGCGCCAAAGATTGTGGAAATTATTTGGATATGAACTTACCTATGGCTAATTTCTTAGCAAGGAAATTTCTGGATACTGTGCTTTATCATATTTCGGATGAACATTTGATTTATCCTGAATAAGTGTCACTCTAGGCTCTATTAAAGAAAATCTTAGAACAGACTACATTACTTCACTTTTACCCGAAGTAACATAGTCTGTTTTTGAAACACAAGGTAAGTGCGAAAATTTATATTCCAGACCTAACTCTATTATTAACATTGCTTTTTCCTGTTAAAATCATAACTGAACGTGGGGGAACGATAAATTCTTTTTGATTCGTTAGTTTAACCGCCTGCTTCTCATGGTAAAATCCATTCACTTCCGGATGACTGGTGTCCATACAAATCTCCCACTCGCCTTTTAGTCGTATAGTAGGAAGGGCAAATAACTGCTCATTCCAATGGGGATTATAGGCAATATAAAGTAAGTGAATCGGTTCTCCTGCCGAATTTCTTTTTATTATTTTCTTCGTTTCTTTTTTCTCTTCTGCTACATTCCCATATTCCTCACAATACATCAGACCAACATTACAACTTTTACATTCCATATCAGCATACCAGGCTTTTGAACTATGATAGGACAAATCTGGATATCCATATGATTTCCAATCCATAATCTGTGGTTCCTGATTCATATGCAAAACAGAGTGGCTTTTTCTAAATTGAATAAGCATTTTCACATACGTAAATAAATCCGAATTCTTTTTAAACTGCTTCCAGTCCACATACCCCAATTCATTGTCCTGACAATATGGATTGTTATTGCCCTCCTGGGAATTTCCAAATTCATCACCTGCTTGCAAAAGAGGAGTACCCTGACTTAAAAATGTTAGTGCCAGTGCATTTTTTATCTGTTTATATCTTAACTCCATAACCTTTTTTTTGCGTGTTTTACCCTCTACTCCACAATTCCAACTGTAGTTATAGTTATTTCCATCCTGATTGGCTTCCTGATTGGCTTCATTATGTTTAGCATTATATGACACCAAATCCATCAAGGTGAAACCATTGTGATTTGCAATATAATTCATTACTGCATATTTCTTTGGAACTAATTTATTAAAATATAGAAAGGATGAAATCATATTTTCATCGCCCTTTAAAAACTTTCTCATATGTGTTTTAAAATCTTCGTTATAAAAGCCCAGCTGCTTTACAACCGGTATTTCATCATTTTCATAAATTTCAGAAATGGGAAAGCTGTCTGCCATTAATTTTGTGGATGCCAGCAATGGATCCCGGGCGATAGTAGTAAGCGGAAGATTTACCCCATTTAAATGGAATCCATCCACATGATACTCAAGTACCCAATATCTTAAACAATCTACTATGTAATCTGGTGTCACTTTATTTGTAAAGTCAAATTCCATCACCAATTCTATTCCGGATTTATGTAGCGCTTTCACCAAATCCTTGAACTCTTTTACCGGATTTTCAGTTGCACAATAGCTTTCTTTTAGTGCAAAATATTCGCCGTGTCCATAGCCCCAGTAATTTATCTTCTTTTGCTCTGATAAAGCCTCTGATTCAAACTTTTTATAGGCTGAAAGTGTGAAATCGCATTTTACACTTTCTATCTTAGCAGTATCGCAAGCAAGCCCTCGATATGCCTGAGAGAGCATTTTGTGATTTTTTGGCTCCCACTTTATTTCATCCGAAAAATTATAAGATGGCATCAACTCTATCAGATTCACTCCTAAACTTTCCAAATAATGCAGCTTCTCGATAATTCCGGCAAATGTGCCTTTATGCTTTACGCCGGAATCCTTTTGCTTAGTGAAGCCTCTGGGGTGAATGGCATAGATTATAGTATCTTCATATGGAATCTCAAGTGATTTATCATCTTCCCAATCATATTTATCTAACGAAAAACCACATGCTATATGTTTTCCTGGCAATCCTCTTTTTTTCACAACCCGGGCGTAAGGATCCTGTACAATCTCATTACCTATCTTAAAATTGTAATCAAAGCTTGTAAAATTCAGACCCCCAACTACCATGGAATATATATTTCCAATGTGCGCTTCGCTTGGAAACGGAATTTCATATGTAATCAAATCTGTTCCCTTCTCATACAAGATCAAACTACAAGCTTGTTTTTTTGATACAATAGAAAAGTTTAGCCCTTCATTACTGCTGGATACGCCTAATATTCTTGGATTACCACTCTCTACTTTATATTTCAAACTGTTCCCCCTGTTCTTATATCGATATACTTCCACTTGTTATCATAGTTCGTTTTTTGCCCTAATTTTTTATCGTTTATTCACGCAAATAATAGGTTTCCTACTTTCCTGTTTTTTCCTGTTCTATCTGCTCGGCCAGATCATTTAGGTAAACCCAGCGATTCATCTTTTCCTCTAACTGTAACTCCACTTCCGCCTTCTCATTCATTAATTCATTGAGTTTTGTATAATTAGATGCAGATTCCATGGTTTTCTTTTCCAATGTATCAATTTGGGTTTCTAAGTCAGCAATATCGTCGTCTATCGACTCAAACTCTCTTTTCTCATGAAATGTGAATTTCAGCTTCGTCTCTCTTACTCTCTTTCCACTTTCTGCTTTCTTCGCTATTTTCGTTTCTTTTTCTTGATTACCACTTAAGGACTCATAAGCAATCAGATAATCGGAAAATCCACCTTCATATTGCTTTATCCCGTTTTCTTCAAAAGCAAAGAGCCTACTCACAATTCTATCCAGAAAATATCTATCATGGGATACGGTTATTACGATTCCATCGAAACCATCCAGATAATCTTCTAATATGGTAAGTGTCTGAATATCCAAGTCATTGGTCGGTTCATCCAAAATCAATACATTAGGAGCTTCTATTAAAATACTAAGCAGGTATAATCGTCTTCTTTCACCCCCAGACAAACGCCCTATGTCTGCATATTGCATGGATCCTTCGAATAAAAATCTATCCAACATTTGTGAGGCAGTTATGGTACCTTCTTTGGTTTGTACATACTCGCCTTTGTTCTTTATATAATCAATGACTTTCAGTGATTGATCCATATATTCGTTTTCCTGTGAGAAATATCCAATTTTAACCGTTTGCCCTATCTCAACACTGCCTGAGTCAGGTTCTATTACTTTACTAATAATTTTCAAAAGAGTACTTTTCCCACAGCCATTTGGTCCAATAATTCCAACACGCTCGCCTTTTAAAAAGATATAGGAATAATCATGAATGAGTTTCCACGCTCCATAGCTTTTACATATGGAATCTACCTCAATGGTTTTTCTCCCAAGTCTTGTGGAAATGGAACTCATCTGTACCTGACTTTCTTCCATGACTCCCGCCTGATCTCTTAGACTTTCCAGACGAGCAATATGTGCCTTTTGTTTTGTCGATCTGGCTCTGGCACCTCTTGCCAGCCATTCAAGTTCCGTTTTCAGAATACTTTGGCGTTTTCTCTCTGTGGCTGTTCCCATATTCTGTCTGCCTTCTTTCAGACGGACAAACTCGGAGTAGTTTCCGGGATAGTTATAGATTTTTCCTTTGTCGATTTCGATGATTCGATTGGATACTCTATCTAAAAAATATCTATCATGAGTTACCATGACCAAAGAGCCGCAGAATTTTTTCAGATATTCCTCCAGCCACCCTGCCATATGGTTATCCAGATGGTTTGTTGGTTCGTCCAAAATCAGAATATCCGTTGAAGCTAAGAGAACATTGGCTAAAGATATGCGCCTTTTCTGACCTCCTGATAATAATTCTACCGGCTGGTCAAACCCATTGATTCCCAGTTTATTCAACATGGATTTTGCTTCACTTTCGATTGACCATACATTTAATTTATTCACATTGTCTTGTAAAACAGCATCTAAAACCGTAGCATTTTTTTCAAAAACAGGAGATTGCGAAAGAAATCTTATCTGCAGATTATTTCTCTTACGAATGGTTCCGAAATCTACTTCTTCCAGCCCTGAAATCATCCTTAGCAAGGTTGTCTTTCCCGATCCATTCATTCCTATTACGCCTATCTTATCTCCTTCGTGAATGCTGAAATCTGTCTCTGAAAACAGAATCTTATCGGTGAAGGATTTGGTTATCTTTTCTGCAGTTACTAAATTCATCTGGGACCTCACATGTTCCTCGGAAATGACTCGAGTAAACTTTCTACGAAATATTTATATCCAATTCCACCGGACAATGGTCAGAGCCAAAAACTTCCGCATGGATTTTAGCATCCTCTAATTGCTCTGCCAGAGACTCGGATACGAGGAAATAGTCAATACGCCACCCTGCATTCTTTGCTCGTGCACGGAAGCGGTAAGACCACCAGGAATAAGCGCCTTCTTTTTCCGGATAGAAATATCGATACGTATCTACAAATCCATTTTCCACTAACTGGGTGAATTTCCCTCTTTCTTCATCTGTGAACCCTGCATTTCTCCGATTGGTTTTTGGATTCTTAAGATCAATTTCTTTGTGAGCAACATTTAAGTCACCGCAAAAGATGACCGGTTTTTTCTTTTCTAACTCTTTTAAGTAATCTATAAAATCATCTTCCCAGTTCATGCGATAATCTAATCTTTCCAGCTCGTTTTTTGAATTTGGCGTGTATACGGTTACCATATAGAACTTCTCAAATTCCAGAGTGATAACTCTGCCTTCCTGATCGTGTTCCTCTCTATCAATTCCATAAGCTACTGATAGAGGCTCCACTTTTGTGAAAATTGCAGTTCCTGAATAGCCCTTCTTCACTGCATAATTCCAATATTGGTGATAGTCTGGCAAATCTAAATCTATTTGCCCTTCTTGCAGCTTGCTTTCTTGTATACAAAAAACATCCGCATCTATTTCGTTAAAAAACTCCAAAAAACCCTTTGTTACGCAGGCTCTTATTCCATTTACATTCCATGATATTAACTTCATTTGCCTCTCCTAATACAGTTATTCCTATTCCTGCGAGCAGTGAGCCAATACCCCAAAGCTTACTGCAAGGTATTGGACTTGTCTTAAAGATACAGAGTCATTATATCACTATTTACTAAGATTTTGTAGATATTTTTGCAATTATGTGAATTATAGGTTACTGTTCGTTACTATTCAGATTTACGATAACAAAGAAGGACGAAATTCTGTGACTTAAAACCGTTCCTGAGTACAACAGAAATTACGTGGGAAGAATGCTGCCCCAGTGTATTCATTTCACGCTGCGTAGGCGAGACCCCAAATTTGCCTCTCCACGAGGCAAATTTGGATTTGAGGGGGCTTGCTTATGCGCTTAGCGTGTCAGAATACACTGGGGCAGCATTCTTCCCATGTAATTTTGTCCGTCTTCGAACAACTACAGTTCTGTAAATAATAAGGTTAAGGCATTCTTAGACGGACGTGATTTCAGAGAATGGTTTTCGTTATTTCATAATCATCCCTCTTTCTAACTGTTCAAACAACTGCCGTATTTCTACAACCGAAGCCTCGTTCGGAATTACCACAGAGGCACTTGTTCCTAATGAATAGCAGTATTCTGTGGACACGGTACCGCTGGCAGCTACTGAAACAATATTCCAGTCTCCTCCATGAGACAACTGAAACCTAACTAATGCTGACAATTTCTCCGATGATATACTTGTTTCCAGATTGTTTTCCAACCCGTTTAAAATTCCTAAATAACCTGTGAGTATTGCCGGAGTCATACTCTTTCTTATAACGGCAGTGAGTAAGGCCTGTTGGTTCTTTCCACGAGTAAAATCTCCTCCCGGAAGGTTTTTACGTTCTCTGACAAATGCCAGGGCTTTTTCTCCATCCATGCTGTTTGTTCCTTCTGTAATGGTATATCCGCCGTGAAGGGTAGTAAAGGCCGTTTCTGACTCTACCTCCACGCCTCCCAAAGCATCCACAATCTGTACAAAAGATGTAAAATTTAGACGCAGGTAGTGATCAATTTTTATATTATAGACATTTTCCAAAGCAGCCATTGAAGCGGTAATGCCGAAATTGCCTGCATGAGTTAGTTTATCTTTCTGTCCATTTGTTATTCCCGGAAATTCTATATAATAATCTCTGGGCGTCACGACCAAAAGAATCTGCCTGGTTTCAGGGTTAACTGCTGCAAGCATATTGACATCACTACGCCCCGTTGTGGCAATTGATCCATATTGGTCATTTCCACTTATATACACAATAAACGGCTCCTCTGTTACATCTTTTGTTGATTTCACAACTTCTTGTTCTGTTTTTACTTCTACTGATTTTAGTACCCTGACAGATTCACTGAAATTTTCTTCCATCTCGTTAATAGAATCATTCCATGCCTGATTATAGATCAGAGCCTGCACCTCGCCGCTTAGAAAAGCATCCACCATGGAGCGAAAATCTCCATAGGCAGTATATGCTAATTCACGGTTTAATTCTTCCTTAAATTTGACAATAGACTCATCTACTTTATTCCGATCTAGCGTTTCCAAAATACCAAAGCTATAATTCGCCGCATCCTGCAAGGATCTAGCAGAATCATCAGCCCAGACTACAGCAACAATATTGTCAATTTTATATTCATTTCCCGTTATATTCCTTATCAGATTGGACGTTTCTAACAGATACCAGCTTCCTACTGCAAGCAAGATGCTAAGTAGAACGGTTGCTACCTTTCCAATTGCATGCGTTTTAGATGAAACTTGTGTGAAAAATGCAAATAGAAACAGCAGAACCAGTACAACCACGACAGTAATCAAATATACTGTAGGCAGCACGTTTAGCCTAAGCAATAATCCAATAGCCAACACTGAAAGCAGTCCCTGAATGACAGCAATTATCTTTCCGCCAATATACTTTCTTTTCCTCATTTCACACCTCAAATTCTTTTACTCTGAAATTGTTTACATTTACTGCGCACAATGAGTCAAATGCAGGAAAGTTTGCATTTGACTTTATTGCTCTTGCGCCTCCGACGGTCGCTTTCGACATCTTCCTCCTACGTCGGAGTGCGCACCCCCCGGAGGGTTTTTGCTTTATAGGACATAATTTCTATAAAGTGAAAATGCTCTAACATTTACTTATAGTATGCGTAAAAATGAGAAAGTCATACCAATCAAACATTTTCCTTCAGATTTTTATAGATGAGAGATGCAAACTGACCATTAAACGATATCTTCCTTATTTTGTTTTTTTCTCTTATTTTTCTTCCTTCTCTTTACCAAGACAACAATAACCACTACAACAATTGCCAAAACTAAGAAATATGGAGTGGAGCCAGCGAACCAGACAAAGAAGGATTTTACTCCACGTGCTATACTGTAGATACTGTCACTGAATTTACTTTTGATTTGAGCCCATATACCTTCCTCTTCTGCTTTTGAAATTCGTTCCACTTCTTCTAAATAAATATCTATTGTACTGTAATTAATCTTATTATCATAGGTGTTTAATGATGTAGTATAACATTCCATCTCGTATCTAACTTGTGATAATCTTTGTTCTACCGCAATGAGCTCCTCTACTGTTTCGGCTTGTTCTAAAATTTCATATAGCCTCTCCTGTTCTATGTTCAAAGCTTTTTTGTGGTTTTCTACATCAACGTATTCTAATGTCACATCCACTGTTGACTCACTGATATTGGTCACAGTACCAGCAGCTCTTGTTTTTTCTACAAATGCCTCCAATTGTTCCGCCGGTATTCTTATGGTTAAATTACCGGAACGCAGATTTTCAAGCCCTATACCATAAATATTTGAATATTCTATATAACCTTCATATTCTGCAACATAGGATCTTAGTTCTTCTAATAA
>Ga0153997_1000085_pt1 | contig 26712 bp, 22 predicted proteins | sample TSNC081MetaG_FD_104750 | JGI IMG/M metagenome (GOLD analysis project Ga0153997, IMG submission 104750) | Attine ant fungus gardens microbial communities from North Carolina, USA - TSNC081 MetaG | ecosystem: Host-associated > Fungi > Mycelium > Unclassified | place: USA: North Carolina, Lumber...
AAAATGTTTTCGTACCGTCTCTATGACTGCCACAAACAGGAATTGAAAGAAACTGTGTGGATTGAGCCCAATCCCGTCAATATTATTGAAGACTCGTATTCATGCCACCCAGCATTATCTGCGTATTATGATTTGACTATATTTCTGACTCTTGATGAGGTCGAACAGTTACGCCGTATCAGACACAGAAACGGTGAGATGGGTGTTGTACTGTTTCAGGAAAAATGGATTCCTTTGAAAGAACGTTATTTTACGGCATATCATATCAGAGATAACTGTGACTTTAATTATCAAACGTAAGTCAGGTTGATTAGTCGTCCTTATTTTGGAATTACGGAGCAGCAATCAGGTATTTATCTCGACCTTTGCATGGCATAGGGGGTTACGCTTTCCCTAACAACCAGTTTAGGTCTCAATACTACTTGCTTTGACTTTAGCCGCTTCCTATCCAGCCGTTCTAACATTAGCTCACAGGCAATTCCACTCAGTCGTTCAATATCCTGAGATACGGAAGTTAATTGGACCTCAAGCAGAAACTCCGTTAATGAATCATCATATCCTACAACTGAATAGTCCTCCGGCACCCTCAAGCCACGCTCGTACAGCTTCTTTAAAAAACCTAAGGTCATCATGTCATTGCAAATGAAAGCGGCCGTGGTATCTGTTTCCAGCAGAGCCTCTGCCGCCGCATACCCGCTTTCCAATCGGTAGTCTCCCTCCTGTAGAAATTCAGCACGTATAGTGCAGCCGTATTCCAGCATTGCCCTGCGGTAACCATCTAAACGTTTGTTTCCATTACCGGTTCCATCTTTTCGGTAAATACAGGCAATCTTCTTATGACCCTGGTTCAACATATAACGTACCCCCTGATAAGCCCCTTCTTCATTGTCAAAGGAGACGCTGTCGCAGTTTAGGTCAGGATAAACCCGATCCACCAACACATATGGTACCGTCAGCTCGTCAAGCTGGCAGACCAGTTCGTCATACTCCTGATAAGATTCATTACTCACAATCAGGAAGATTCCATCTACACCTCTTGCTTCCAGGCCTCGAAGCAATTCCTTATCATTCACATACATATCTCCCGAATTCCCAATCAGCAGTGCATAGCCGGCTTGCCGGCAATTATTTTCCACATGCTTTGCGAGAGAAGAAAAGAAAATATTCTGAATATCTGGTAATATCAATGCCAACATATTGGACTTTTTGGTTGACAGACTTCGCGCCATCTGATTGACAGAATAATTGCGTTCCGCTGCAATCTTTAGAACCAATGCCTTCTTTTCGGCAGAGATTCTACAGGGGCATTCCCGCAAAATCAAGGAAACTGCTGTTGGTGACAGGCCTGCTTCTTTTGCAATATCTTTAATCGTGACTCGACCCATTTCATTCCTCCAATATATTATTGCTCATGTTTTGTATTATAAAAATTTGTTGTTTACTATTTTTTATTCTAACTGATTTTCATCTTTTTCGCAACTACAAAAACAGCCCATGCGAACCAAGAGTTCAGTAAGGGCTGTTTGAGAATAGTGAGAAATAAAGTTTTACAAGAATACAATCATACTTAAAACAAACATAAATATGGTTCCGGCAATCATTGGCATACTGGTACGCCGTACAATCTCAAGCGGTGTCTTCTTGACCGAACCGGAAACAATCATCACAACTGCGGCAACTGGTGATACTGCACGCAGAAGATTGCCAGCCAGTCCCATGGGAACTGAAATTGCCAGCACGCTGATACCGGCAGCTGCTGCAAGCGGGACCATCAAGGGTACCATTGCAAAGAATAACGAGGTTCCGCTGCCGCTTAAAAGTACAATAAGTGCAGACAAAAGTACCATTATCAGAGGAAGTACAAAGCCCGTACCGCTAGCCTGCATACCACTCATGATATCCTGCAGTTCATTAATCAGACCAATCGCCTTTAAGCCTGTTACAAATACAGAAGCCGCAACTGTCAGCGCCACGACCGGCATTGCCCCGCCCATTCCTTTGAAGAAATCGGCACTTCCATCCAACGCCTTTTTCGCATTTTTGTGACGAATTGCTTCACAAATCATAGCCACAATGAATGAAAAAATACTAACCACTTCAACACCAACCGTAATTTTGATCCCTATTTTTTCCAGAGCAAAGGCCAAAATTAGAAGAATAATGGGGAGCAGGGGCAGCATAACATAAACGGAGCGAAACAGCTTTCCTCCTTCAACTGATCTTTCTTCTACAAGTTCGACCTGTATATTTTCCCCTTTACTCGTGGCCTTCTTATCCATGTACTTCTGCCAGAAATAGTGAACAGCGGCCATCACGAAAAGAGTTGGAATGGATACAATTGCATGGTGTTTAAAGACATATTCACTGACTGAAATATTCGTAAATTCTGCTGTTTTGGCAAGTTCTGTTGCAATTGCTACATTGTCGCTTCCAAGCGGAGTGGGCATAACGGTTGCCGTGGTAGCAATAATTCCGGCTGCAGTCAGCGGACTCATTCCCGCCTGAATCATAACCGGATATAGGGTTGCCAGCAGGATAATTGCCAGATTAGAAGCGCTTGGGACTACAAGCGACAGCAGGTTGCCAAGTAAAAATACTACTGGAACCAGAATATAAACCGATTTGATTTTTTTTACCGGTTTGGTAAGCACACTGACAGTTACCTGATTTGCACCAATAGAACTCATATAAGCGGAGTAACCACCCAGAATCAGAATAATGAATCCGGCCGAATTCATGGTGCTCTTAAACTGATCGACCAATGCCTTGAGCGGATCCAGAAATAACACGCCGGTAGAATTAAAGTCATTGATTCCGAGTCCTTTTCCCATCGCCATTGCAATAAACATAAGCACAATTCCCATTAGGAACAATGTAATTGTAATATCCATTTTCTTAATTAACATTAACACGACCACAGCAACTGCCAATATGGCTGATCCATACATAATAATTGTCATAATTTTCCTCCATCTTTTTTATCTACAACATGCAATACAATCTAAAAACCACTTTCTGAATCCTTCTTGATCAATTTCAAGACAAACGGTTATATTGGGCTTTTTCTTTAAATATCCCTTCAAATCCACCACGGTACATCCGGCAGTCATAGTTCCGTTCAATTCCACATCCACATAGGTAAATTCGGTTTTGAACAAATCTGGTTTTAACAGATAAGCAATTGCACAGCTGTCATACATCTTCAGACCGGTCAAGAAGGAACCGCCGCGGTACTTCTGAAACAGTGCATGACTCATCCGTCCAACTTCCCCAAGCTCCGGAAGCTTCATGGTATCTTCCGGCAAAACAAGTGCATGCCATCCGACATCCAGACCTGCCATCACCATTGGAATGCCTGCAGAAAATACTATTTTCGCCGCTTCCGGATCAGTGGCTACATTAAACTCAGACATAACACCCTTATTCCCTCTGGTAGCTGAGCCCCCCATCATTACGATCTCCCGGATATTTTCTTTTACCTCCGGATACATAGCAAATAAAAGTGCTATATTGGTCAACGGTGCGATGGGCACCAGTGTTATCGGCTCCTTGCTCTCCAAAATTACTCTGCGCATGACCAAAACTGCATGCTCCTTAAGAAGAAGAGTCTCATCCGGTTCTGGAAAATCAAACCCCTCCATACCGCTTGCCCCATGTACGTTTGATGCATCTAAAAATTCGGCGAGAAGCGGTTGCCCGGCCCCTTTAGCAACCGGAATTTCTTTTCCAAAAAACTTCAAGAGCCGCAATGTATTCATGGTTACCTTATCCAGTGAAACATTACCGGCAACCGTTGTGATTAGTCTTACATCCAATTCTTTGCTAAATAGTGCAATGGCTAATGCCACGGCATCATCAATTCCCGGATCAGCATCAATAATGATTGGTCTTTTATTCATTTTTCCTCCATGCATGTCGCAAGCTTGCTTGCGAAACTGCTTAAATTAGTATGGTTGAAAGAAGCGATTCGCTGCATGGCTCCTTTTTCTATATTTTCTTTCAACCTGCCCCTTTTTCAGCCATTTGTTTCCTTTGGAAGTCATACAATATGAACAAGGCTCTCATTTACCCTCTGTTCTGAAAATATGAAGTGACTTCTTCTTCATATGGAATTGCCTGCTGCGCACCTAGTTTAGTGATCGCAAGCGCAGATGCTTTGGTTGCATATTCCATACATTCCTGCAGCCTCCATCCGCGGCTGATTCCAACTGCCAATGCACCGATATATGAATCGCCTGCTGCAGTAGTATCTACCACCGGAATGCGATATGCCGGTATCTGAACCAGTTTTTGGTCAATCAGCGATATACTTCCAAGTTCCCCCAGTGTAATAATAACATTTTTGACACCATGTTGTTTCATGGAGCAGATAGCCTGTTTGCAGCTCTCTGGTTCCGCTGGCAAAATACCTGTAAAAAACTGGCATTCCGTCTGGTTTACTACCAAAAGGTCAACGATCGGGTACAGATCTTCCGGAATCTGTTTTGCTGGTGCGGGATTAAAAATGGTGTACATCCCTTTTGCATTGGCACATTTAAGTGCGTAAGAAACAGTTTCTTTACGACACTCATATTGTGTTACAAATATATCTCCTGAATCCCCGACCTTTTCCAATAGTTTTTCTACATCCTTTGGTAATAGCGCATGATTGGCACCTGAGCTTACAAGAATCCGGTTATCATGTTCATAGCAAATTATCATTGCAATCCCGGTCTGCTCTTCGTTTCTTCGTTGTACTTTCGTGCATTCAACCTGATACTGCTTTAAAACATCCACCAGCTGAGTTCCAAAGGTGTCTTCACCTACACAGGCAATCATGCTGGTATCTGCTCCAAGCTTTGCAGCTGCTACAGCCTGATTTCCTCCCTTGCCGCCGGCATTCATCATGAACCCTTCTCCCTCAATGGTTTCGCCTGCCTGTGGAATCTGCTTGCTTTGAATCGTCAGATCTATATTCAGACTACCAAATACTATAACCCTCGCCATATTCTCCATATTCCTCCTTTCCATATTTATCTTTCACAGCCTGTTTTTTATGATATACTGTGACATACCGCTGCCAAGTCCTTTGCAGGGGCGAACCTGAAAACCGAACTGCTCATAAAAAGCTTCTTTTCCCGGTGTTGAAAGGAGGGCAAGATAGGCGTTGTTACAGCCATTCTGGTAAACATATTTCATTAGTGCATTCATGACCATGCTTCCAATCCCCTGTTTCAAGTATTTGGGATCAACAACTATATCCTTGAAAAAAAATGCGACTTTTCCATCACCAACTACTCTGCCCATTCCTACCGGTCGTTTTTCATCCCAAATCACGACTGTATAGAGGGAATTTGTTAATGCCTGTTCCACATCCCATTTCTCATAATGTTGAAAAGCTACCAGATCACGCAGCTTCTCATAGATCTCTGCGGTAAGTCCATTTTCTTCTATTCCAAACATACAACGAGCCTTCCTTTCTGTTTCGAAATGATAAAACGATTTACTAAATTGCCCCAAAAAAGAACAATGATAAAACGATTTATCATTGTTAAATTTATAATAACATACAAATTATACAAATGTCAACTGCTATTATTACATTAATTATAACTTTTTACAAATATATGTCTGATTTAACCTTTTTTTTAAAAATATTTACTAACATTTTTTGTAGCACTAACCGATTTTTTACATGAAACATCTGGTTTTCAAACAGATTTTGAGATTGTGAATGAAAAGATAATGAAAAATATCAAAAAATTTGCAACCAGCTAAAACATTACTTTCTTTTCAAGAAATGCAAAAAGCTCTGAGCCCTTATTTATCAAGGGTTCCGAGCTTTTCTAATCGTCAAAGTGTAAAGATGAGCAATTATAAAAATGTCAAATGCTATTATTATATTTATAATGTTTTTTGACACTATAATATCTGCTTAGACATTTATTTATTAAAATATTTACCATACATAGTATTAACCTCCAAAGTAAGCCCCCCACTTCTAAGCGAAAGCGGTGGATGGGACTTACTTGTTTCGGAAAGAATTCACGCTCTTACTGAAAAGGCAGAGAAGGTACCTATAAAATATTATTATAATTCTCTTTGATATATTTTTTAACAGTTTCAATATCTTCGTAAAATTCTTGTGTTCCATTTTTTTTGGCAATTACGCTATTGGTATGACGTATATGGTAATTTAAAATTTTGCTATGATAGCTAATTTTTCCATTTCTTAATGCATAGACGTACATAAACCAATCAAAAAAAATTTTATAGTCACTTAACTTTTTTTCAATTCCATTCAAAGCATTTTTTCTAAATACAACAGCGCTCAAACACGGAATCGTATTTTCCGTGGAAAGATTATTGCTCACCATATAAGTACCGTCGACACAAAAACTCTTGGTACTCTTTAAAATTAGATTTTCACCATAATAAAAGTCATTGACTTCTAAGTTTTCATTTACTGCCTTTGAATTACAATAAGCAAGATTTATGTCCTTTTTTTTAAACATTTTTTTAATCGTAAACAAAAAATCAGTATAGCAAAAATCATCCTGTTCGGCAAACCAAATGTACTTTCCTTTTGCAACTTCAAGCCCCGTTGATATTTGATGAGCAATACCCTTATTGGTTCTATTTACAATTATTGTATGCTTTATCTTGCCCTTCTTTAATATTTTAGTCGCTATATCTACACTATTATCGGTTGAGGCATCATCCAAGAAAATTATTTCATATGGTTTATATTTTTGATTCATAATACTCTCTAATCTTTGTGTAATAAAAATCTCACCATTATAGCAAGGAATAATTAAACTAACCTTAAAGCTTTTAAACATTATATTCTCCTTTCATATATAGCCCTTTATTGGTATTTAATGTCAAATTATAAATATTGTTACTATATTTTGTCACATTGTAGTGCAATTTTCATATTCTATAGCATAACTCACTTTGGAGTTATAATGGGACCCAACCGGAATGCGGAACTGATGGGGGTCGTTAGAAGATATACAATAGATAATTCATTGATACAGAGTGAACTGGGCTTAAACAGCTGTTGTTCATTTGAACAAGGATTTGATTTCATAAAGAGTACCCTCCATTGTTGATTCAAAACTCTTCGGTCTTAGCCCTCGATTTTTACTGATTAGCATGCCTGGAGAGAGAAGCGTACTGGGTTCGATTGACGATAGCGCAGTAAATCAGTAAAACCGGGGCTGAGGCGTGTAGTACATTATCAATGGAGGGTAGCATGTGACAAAATATAAGGAGGAGAGACTATGTCAATTCAATTATTTACGCCCACATATAGGGTAGACGAATGTTTAAAAGAAATTAAAGATTGTCTGGAAATAGGTTGGACGGGTATTGGATATAAAACAGATGAATTTGAAAAAGCTTGGATAAAGTATACAGGGCTGCCTTATGCACATTTTCTTAACTCAGCAACGGCGGGGCTTCATCTGGCTGTAAAATTATTAAAGTTAAAATATGACTGGCAAGATGGGGATGAAATTATAACCACACCGATTACGTTTGTTTCAACAAATCATGCTATATTGTATGAAGGATTAAAACCAATATTTGCGGATGTGGATGAATATCTATGTCTTGATCCTAAAGATATAGAAAAGAAAATTACTTCCAGAACCCGTGCGGTAATGTTTGTTGGAATGGGCGGTAGTACAGGCAAATATCAGGAAATTGTCGAAACCTGCGTCAAGTATAATCTAAGATTAATACTAGATGCTGCACATATGGCAGGGACACGCTTAAACGGCATTATACCTGGTAAGGAGGCAGATGCTGTTGTTTATTCGTTTCAAGCAGTAAAAAACTTACCAACAGCGGATTCAGGAATGGTATGCTTTGCAGATGAAGAATTGGATACAATGTGCAGAAAGTTTTCGTGGCTTGGAATTAACAAAGATACTTACTCCCGCATAAGTAATGGAGGTAATTATAAATGGAAATATGATGTTGATTACTTGGGATATAAGTACCACAGCAATTCAATTATGGCAGCAATGGGGCTGGTAGGGCTTAAATACCTGGATGAGGATAATCAATCCAGGCAAAAACTTGCAGCACGGTATAGTACGAATTTTAGTGCATATAGCAATAAAATTCAATTAATACCTGCACCAAAAGGGTGTATTTCATCTACCCATCTATATATTATTAAGGTTCATAATAGGGATGAATTGTTAAATGTACTAAATGAAACTGGCATTTATCCGGGCGTACACTACACAGATAATACGCAATATTCAATGTATTCATATGCTAAGGGTACATGCCCAAATGCAGTAAAGGCATCAGATATGTTACTATCACTTCCGTTAAGTCTTAGAATAACAGATAAAGAAATTGATTTTATAAGCAGTGCTGTAATTAAATATGCAAGGCGTGCAGGTTAAAAATAATTTTTAACCTGCAAATTTGTACACTGCCTGAAGGCAGCAGAAGGGAGTTATTATGAAGATATCTAATATAAATCAACCTACGATTGCAGTGGTTGGTCTGGGTTATGTTGGGTTACCGCTTGCGGTGGCCTTTGGAACAGATTATAAAGTTATAGGCTTTGATATAGATAACGATAAAATAAATGGCTATAAAAATGGTATAGATATTACGAATGAGATAGGAAATGAGTTACAGAGTGCGAATATATTTTTTACAAACAATGAAAAAGAATTGTCATCCAGTGATTATGTTATAATAGCAGTTCCTACACCGATAGATCAAAACAACAAGCCTAATCTACGTCCTTTATGTGAAGCAAGCAAGATAGTTGGGCGTAATATGAAAAGCGGTACTGTAGTTGTCTATGAATCAACGGTGTATCCGGGGGTTACGGAAGAAATTTGCATTCCAATTTTAGAAAATATATCACATTTAAAGAGTGGAAGTGAATTCAAGGTAGGTTTTTCGCCTGAGAGAATAAATCCGGGTGATAAAGTTCATAAGCTTGAAAATATAATTAAAATAGTATCAGGCCAAGATGATGAAACACTTAATATCGTTGCAAATCTCTATGGGAAGATAATAAAGGCGGGGGTGTACCTTGCTCCGAATATTAAGGTCGCCGAAGCAGCTAAAATTCTCGAAAACAGCCAAAGAGGCATAAATATTGCATTTATGAATGAAATGGCAATGCTTTTTCATTCTATGGAGATAGATACCTTTGAGGTGTTAAAAGCGGCAAATACAAAGTGGAATTATTTAAATTTCCTTCCGGGATTAGTTGGAGGACACTGTATTGGTGTTGACCCATATTATCTTTTGTTTAAAGGGAAAGAAACAGGGGTTTACCCAAAGCTTCTGGATGCCGCATGTGAAATAAATAATGATATGGGCAATTATTTTGCGGAAATGATAGTAAAGCGATTAAAGTCAAATGGAAGTGTTGTCAGGGACTCGAAAATACTGGTACTTGGGTTCACATTTAAGGAAGATGTAAATGATATCCGAAATACAAAGGTGTTTGATATTGTATCATATCTTAAAAAGCTTGGAGTACAAGTTTTTGTATGCGATCCATTGGCAAATGCAGATGAAGTGTTCGAAGAATATGGAATCAATATCGTACAGTTAGATGATGTTCACAGTGTTGATGCAATTGTTGTTGCAGTTGCCCATGATGTGTATAAACAGTTATCAGCAGATTGGTTTAAAAACAAATTTAAAAATGAACAGGGGGTTTTATTTGACATTAAAGGTGCTATGGATAAAACTTCTATAGAAAAAACGGGGGTTGTTTATTATGGAATATAGATTGAAATACGATAGCATTGAGCATAATCCAAAAGCCAGGCTTACGATCGTATTATCCTGTTTTGGAGATATGAATTTCGTCGAAGCCAAGCTTGAGCATACAGTAAATCAATTAGCTGTATCAAAAGAAAATATTGAGCTGCTTGTAGTAACTGATGGCGCAGCATTTTTGGAAAGAGCAGTGATGAAACGTATTCAAAATAATTTTCCGTATGTAAAAGTCCTTAGTTTAGCCGAAGAAACGCATAAGCCTGCGGCTGTGACAAACATTGCCTTGTCACAAATCAATACACAATATGTTGCATTTGCATGGGCAGGCAGTCATTTTGATCCGCTCATAGCAGATTTTGCTGAAAGTTTCAACAGAACACAGCCTGTATATACAATAAAAAGCTTTGTTACATCAAAAGTCATGACGGAACCCAGTCCTTCTCTTGTTTATGGATGGCTTCAATGCACAAAACTGTATGAACTAAGTAATATTATTGTATCAAAGAAAGCCCTAATAACGGTTGGGCAATTTGACGAGTCTTCCTTTTTACAAAGGGACTTTGATTGGGAATGGATATTACGCCTTGCCAGAAACTTTTCTTTTACACAGCTGGGGACAGTGTCAGGAGAAAATGATTTAAGCCTCAAGAGTTATCCATACAACAAATACTATGAATTTGATAGTGATCTAATACATCGATATGTTGTAAGGAATAGACCGTTAAACTATGAAGCAGATGATATGCATAAGACAGAAATTTATTTTAATAAAGATTTGCCGCACTATAAAGTAACTATCATAGGCGGGTATTGGGAATACCATCATAATCAACTGGGGTTCTTCAACTATTTTGATAAGATGTACGGGAAAGGCTTTGCTACTTATAAAGTTTTGTTAGATTTTCTGGCACAGCCTGAAGACGTTCTTTGTTCGGATCTGGTTATAATAACAAGGAGCAGGCATCCGAAAATATTAAATATACTTGATACATGTGAGGAAGAGAAAATACCTACATTGTATATGATTGATGACAATTGGATCACAATAGCGGAGGATTTGCCCGAAGTCTATGGGCAGTTGTTTGCGAAAGGCAACCCACAGTTTATCACTTTTATTGAAGCTATAACGAGATGTAGTGCGGTTATCACATATAATAAAAATCTATATGAAGATATTAATAAATATAATAAAAATACTATATTGTTTCCTTTAAATATAAACCTTGATTTTTATAAGAATAAAAGGAATGACAATTTGCATAAGCCGGATGAAATAGTTGTAGGTTATGCAGGCTCAGTCCGGCACGATAATACTGCGTTTTTGGCTTTGGCAAATGTCGCAAAAATGAAGGATAATGTAAAAATTATGCTGTTTGGAAATTTCGAGGATGACCAGATGAAATTATTTGAAGGTCTTAATACGATTATTCTAAATCATGTACCTTATCCAATATACTGCAAACAGATAATGGAAGTATCCCCTGATATATTGCTGGCGCCCTTAATAGACAATAAAACATCCAAAAGCAAATGCCCCAATAAATATATCGAGGCAGGAGCAGTTTTTGCTGCAGGAGTTTATTCAAATATAACTCCTTATAAAGACATTGTTACAGATGGTAAAGATGGAATGTTGGTAGACGGAAATACACAAAAATCATGGGAGGAAAAAATCCTTTTGTTAGTTCACGATAAAAAAATGCTTAAGAGAGTTAAGAAACAATGCCACAAAAAGGTACGAAAGCATTACTCTACCAAAAGATTGCTCGAAAAGTTTTGTGGAATGATTGAGGATGTTATAAAGGGTGGTGATAAGTATGATTAATATAGCACTTGTATCACATAGTCCCAATATTCATGGTTCAGAGAGATCCTTAGTCTGCCTTGCCAGTTTATTTTATAAATCAAGAAAAATATGTCCATTTTTATTAATACCCATACCAGAAAATGGTGAGATGGCGACGGTTGCTAAGAGCAACGATTTAGATATTGTTTACACGCCGCCTAATCCATGGTATATATACAAAAGTCCTGAAAGAACTAAGGAATTTGATTTATTTTGCACTACCATTCGCGAGCATATCAAAGAGTATATTGAATTGTACAAAAAAATCAATGCAGATGTGGTCATTGTCAACACTTTGACAAATTTTATTCCCAATATTGCCGCATATATTTTGGGAATTCCAGTGATTACGTGGATACATGGGGTTCTGGATGCTTCTATTGTGCCCGGTGTTGACGCATCATACCAAGCTATTGTTGATAAAGAAATGATAGGGTTAAGCAACAGAGTTATATATTGTTCAGCTTGGACGGAAAAATATTTTAAAAAATTCGTCCCCAAAAAAAACGCCATCCTAGTTCCTAACTGGACACTTGAGCCCTCTAATCATGTAACGTATAATCAAAATGGAAAAACCTTTATTTGCCTAAATTCAATGGAAATTAAAAAAGGGTGCCATATATTGGTAGAAGCAGCTAAAATCTTAAAGGATTCGGGTTATGATTTTCAAGTAAATTTCTATGGGGCCGGCATTGAATACCAGAATCTTATTGAGCAAATAAATAATCTGGAACTGAATGATTTTGTATCTGTAAAGCCTCGGACAACTGATGTGGAAACACTATATAATAACTGTACAGCATTAGTTCAACCTTCATTTTATGAATCATTTGGCAGAACAATTATTGAGGCAATGTCGTACAAAAGACCTGTGATCGCTGCGACTGCGGCAGATCCTGAAAATAATATAAAAGATGGAATAAGCGGATTTCGTATTGACCCGGGTGACAGTAAACAACTGGCTGAAAAAATGATTTATATTTTAGAAAATCCCCAGAAGGCTGAGGATATGGGTAAAAAAGGATATAAATTGTATAAAGCTCGCTTAAATGGAAAAAAGGCAAAAAAGAAACTTACTAAATTAATATATAAAACAAACAAATTAGTACCGACACTTAAGGAACAGCTTTCTTTTGATGTTCTGAATGATATTCATAAAAATAGCTTTAATATAGAACGGAGATGAATTATGAAACATGACTATATTATATTAACAGAAAATTTAAAAATGCGCCAAGTGCAACCTGAAGATATATTTCATATTATGGAATGGAGAAACAATGAAGAAACTAGAAAATGGTTTTTAAATTCGAAGATTATAACAAGGGAAGAACAAGCTCTATGGTATCAAGAATATTTAGAGAAGGATAACGATATAATGTTTGCAATCGAAGAAAAAAGTAATGCATATGTTATTATAGGTACAATTGCACTATCGGATATAGATTTAGATAATCATATTGCAGAGGCTGGGCGGTTTATGATTGGCAGTCCTGATGCACATGGAAAGGGAATTGGATTTGAAAGTATGGCTGCAGTATGTGAGTTTGGTTTTAAAAGTATTAAATTAAAAAAAATATACTGCAGGGTATACGAGGATAATAAAAGTTGTTCAAAGATCCTTAGTAAAGTGGGTTTTAAAATTATGAGTAAAGAACATATAGAAAGCAATAGGGATATATTGATTTTTGAGTACCTTGGTTAAGATGCTCTATAAGCAAAACAGCGTTCTGATTCCTAAGGCAAACAAGCTGCATCTAAGAGTCCCTTGAAAACCGAGGTTTATAGGTGCAGCTCATTTTCACATTGTTTTCGGCATGAGTCGAATTATTTTATCATCAGTAACATGATACGAGCCCCTGCCATCCAGATTACTTGTTGTTAGATAAATTGAGCACTATGCCCCAGACTATAAACCGGTGAATTCATATCTCGAAGCTTTTCCTCAGGCAGTCATACTTTTTTTGTCATAGCAGTTTAAAATCTTTTCGTTGTTTTTCTTACCTAATTCAAAATCCATTTAAATACACCTGATATATCTATGTATTTTCATGTCCCAATTGTATAGAAAGATTCTCTTTCCTGAATTCTGTTGGTGATAATCCACAGAATTTGCGAAATACACGATTGAACTGCGAAAAGCTGGTAAATCCACATTGCCCGGATATGTCAGTAATCCTTTCACTTGTATTGATTAGAAGGTACTGAGCATTACGTATTCTAGTCATTTGTATATAATTGGTAAGTGTGTGTCCCGTTATTTTTTTAAACTGGTGAGATAGATAGCAATTACTGAGGAAAAATTGTTTTGACAAGGATTCCAGATTGAGACTCTCATAGTAGTGGTTATGGATATAAGAAGTAATGGAAAAAATCTTTTTTTCCGTTTCATTTCCGATTTTATTGTTCAAATAAGTATTTTGTTCTTTTAATTGCCAGAATTGATACAAAAATTCAACAAATTTCTGATGAATCATAAGTTTTCTTACATCCTCAGAGATTAATTGCTTCGATAAAACAAATATTTCATTTAGCAACTTTATCAGAATTGAAAGATGCTCTTTTTCAAAGCGAAAAATGGGTATTTGTTCGGAAAATGGATCAAGAATTGTTTCATAAGCAATTTGGTTATTAAAATAATTATTAGGATATAAAAAATTAATAATTAACCGCTTCGAAGGATTACCTTTTAAATATTCTGTTTTATGCAGCAAAGATGGGCGTAGCAAAACAAAATCATGAAGTGTAATGTTATAGGGGGTACCTTCTATTAAATGCCAGGCATTGGGACATAATAAAATATGAATTTCAAAAAATGAGTGAAAATGTTGGAAATTCATATTAATATCATAGGAACGTTCATCATAATCAAAATAGTAGTATAATGAGTTAGTGACATCATTTATAATAATTGCGTGTTTTTTTTCATAAATTAATTTGCCAGAAAATTTTACCATATGAATATCCTTTCATAAAACGAAATATTAGCCTTAAATATGCATGATGCATTTTCCATGAACAGATTGATATGCATGTTCGGCAGGATAGAGTCTGCACATATAAGGAAGACCTTAACTTAAAAGTCTCATCATTGCTAATCCATTGTATCGAAGCAATTCATGGGAGGCATTTTATATGATTAAATTCTTTAAATATTGTAATTATATTTTTTCTATTATCAACCTTTTACGAAAAAAAGCAAATGCTTTATAAGCTAATTAGCGATTTGTAAAACTCAAATTAAATTAATAATATTATATAATAGCTTTTTTTTACTGTCAATTGAATTCTCAGGAAAAATATGTTAAGTTATGGTCTCTTTATAGACATATAGATATTCTAATCCAAACCAGATTTCATGCTGGTAATCTCTTGATATTGCAGTTAGCAGCATTTTGCTACTTGACTCATTGCCTAAATAAACAAAAATAATAAATAGATGGATGTGAAAAGGAATAAACCAGCAATTATAATACTAGACATCAGACTCTGTTATGGAACAGCGCAGAGCCGAAGTGTTGCTACTGGACAAGTTATTCACTAAAAAGAAGTTCTTGTCTTCTGATTTTTTAGGATTATTGAAAAATAAAAATATAAAATTTGCTCAATATCTGTCTTTTGTTTTGGCATAGAATCTATTACGATCAATCCCTTATTGTTTTTACAACTAACTTAAATCTATGTATCATAAAACACAATTTGCAACTATAAGTAACAACCAAGTCAGTATTGGCTGTAGGATACTATCCAATAGCCTTTTTTTATTCAAAAATTTAATCGCATTTTCAGTATCATAAACCGAAGGCCTAAGCAAAAAAGCTATCTCCATACAGGATCTGGAGAACGGTATCCTGTGTTTTACTGACCAGTATAATCTTACAGTAAAAGTATTTAGTTTTACTAATAGAGCAAAAAGCGTAATATCATTACACAAATATTGCATAGTTTTTTTGAATAGTATCTGACATAATTATATCATCAGATTATGAATATTAGGGAATGTTTGGTCACAGTTAGCCCCTAAGAGATTATTTTACCAATTTCTCAAAGAAAGCACCTGGCGAAGGCAAGCGAAAGCATTAATACCCTTTCAGGAGGAAGATGGTATGTGGCATACGTTAGTTATGATAAGACTTCTTATGTCAAGGTAAGTGCAACCTGTGGATTCTCATATGGAACCTCAAAAGGAACTACATAATTAAGGAGAAGATAGGATAATGAAGCGATATATAAAGCATATAATAGCATCGGCAGAAAAACGCACGGATTATTTTTTAAAACACCAGATAAAGGATAGACATAGTAATATTTGCGGAGGGCTTAGAGGGGATATTATTGATGTGAAGCCAACTGTATTTGCAGCAACATTGGCAGTATCCGTTTATGTGAACAGAGACAGCAGATTCTACATGAATGAGGAATTGTATGATGCAATATCCCAGGCTCTTGACTTTATCAGAAGATATCAGAGGGAGGATGGAAGTTTTGATTATCCTTGCTGTAATTATAAGTCTGCTCCGGATACTTCTTTTTGCTTTGAGCGCCTCATAGCAGCATATCGTCTGCTGATTCATTTTGCAACAGATGATAAGAGCCAGATTTTACAAGAAAAATATCTGCTTATTATGAAGGAGTCATTACTGGCTCTTAAAAATGGTGGGTTCCATACCCCTAATCACCGTTGGGCAATTACAGCCGCTTTGCTACAAGGAGCAAATCTATTTAGAGAGGAAGCTTTTTCGTCAAAACTCTTAGAAAGAGCAAAACAATATTTACAAGAGGGTATTGACGGCAATGAAGATGGTGAATATGCGGAACGTTCAACTGGGAATTATAATGGAGTTGTGAATAATTCCCTGATGTCACTCTATGAAGAATCTGGAGACGAATCATATCTGGGATATGTGGAGAGAAATCTGCACATGATGTTGACCTATATCGATCCTGACGATACTATTTTTACGCAGAACTCCACAAGGCAGGATCAGGGAAGGTGCGATTATGCAGATATGTATTTCTATCAATACTTGTATATGACAGCCTTAAGGGAAAATTCTGAATTTGATGGAGCAGCACACAAGATCATAAAGGATAATATGGAGCGTGGAGATGTTGCTCCGGATTGTCTTCATTTCCTTATGCTGACCCCGGCAATGATGTCCTATGAGTTTAAAGAATACGGGTTCCTCAAGACATATAGAAATTTTTATGCGGATGCAGGGATTTTAAGAGTTAAGACCCCTATGTTTACCTATAGTGTTTTAAAAGGGAAAAGTCAATTTTTCTTTTTTAAAGTTGGCAATACGCAAGTTTATGTTAAGATCGGTGAAAGTTTTTGTGATATACGTAATTTTATCCCTCAGGAAATGGATGTAACAGAAGGAAAATGTATACTGTCCGGGGTGGCGAGGGGGTGGTATTACCAACCATTTGAAGAGGCTCCGGACACGAATGACTGGTGGAAGATGGATCATTCGAAGCGAGAGCTTCTTATTAGCAGTGAGATAAGCTTAAAGGTTATATTTAAGGAATTAAACGACGGAATGGAGATGCAGATTATTTCACAAGGCATCGATAGAGTACCGCTGAGGGTAGAAATATGTATTCCGGCAGGGAGCGTATTGGAAAATCAGCATTTTTATCTAACAGCAGAAAAAGGTGCTGACATGATACTACGAGACGGGATGGTGAATATGAGTCATAGTGAGCAGACGCTCCAGATTGGCCCAGGATTTGGTCGTCATGAGTTCAAAGGACATTATTCTGGAGAAGAGAAGAATCATACGGGATATACAATATATTGTAATGATTATACACCATATATGAAAACTGTATATTTTAAAATCGTGTAATTTATAAATACGACAAAATATGCAATGAATTGTTCGATAAAAAGCAAAAAACAAATAGTTTTGCAATATGTAATAATGTATAATTATTTACAGATAGCAATACGTTTTGGGAGGAAAAAACATTGAAAAGCAAGGAAACATCAAAAAAATCAGTAAAAAAAAACTACAACCGGCAATTATATGCGATGCTTGTTCTTCCTGTCATTTACCTTGTATTATTCTGTTATAAACCAATGCTTGGCGTTGTAATAGCATTTAAAAAGTTCAATATATTTGCAGGTATGTGGGAGAGCCAATGGGTTGGGCTTCAGCATTTTAAAGAAGCCTTTGCTTCATCAGTATTTTGGAATGCACTGAAGAATACGTTGATTTTGAATCTTGGCGATATCATCCTGGGTTTTCCTATTCCGATTATACTGGCAATACTTTTAAATGAACTAAATAGCAGCTATATAAAAAAATTAACACAAGTCGTTTTATACCTTCCAAATTTTCTTTCCTGGGTTATTATTTCTGGAATTGTTATACAATTATGTTCCGCCGGTGGATTAATTAACAATATATTTCAGGGCTTGGGCGGCTCTACCATTGACTTTTTGGGTTCGCCGTTTAAATGGCGCTTAGTGTACTGGTTTGCAGGTATCTGGCAGGGAGCGGGTTACAGTTTGATTATCTATCTGGCGGCACTTTCAGGCACTGATCCTTCTCTTGGGGAGGCGGCATACATAGATGGTGCGGCGAGAATGAAGAGAATCTTGCATGTTACTGTTCCGCAAATCAGAGGCACAATAACGATAATGTTGATTATGCAGATGGGAAAGATTGTTTCAATTGGCTTTGAGAGACCATACATGTTGGGAAACACACTGGTAAAGGATGTCTCCGAAGTAATAAGTACTTATGTATACTCTGTGGGTCTGCAGTCAGCCAGATTTGATTTTGCAACTGCAATTGGACTTTTCCAGTCAGTAGTAGGAATTGCTCTGATACTGTTCGTGAATGCCATTGCAAAAAGATTAGGTGAGGAGGGAATTATCTAATGCATGAAATGAATAATTTAAAGAATAGGATGTTCCAGATTGTTCTTGGTGTTCTTTTTGTTTTGGTCACAGTAATAACTTTGGTTCCTATTCTTCGCGTTATATCCATGTCGTTTAGTTCAAAAGGAGCAATTCTATCAGGTAAAGTATTTATATACCCGGTAGAATTTACACTTCAGGCTTATGAAAGAGTTTTAATAAACGGTAGTTTTATCCGTTCATTTCTCTATACAATTGTATTAACTTTAGGCAGTACTTTCATATGCATGGTTATGACAATTTTGGCGGCATACCCTCTTTCCAAGAAGAATTTAAAGGGTGGAGGTATTCTTATGACTCTGTTTGTCTTAACGATGTATTTCAATCCGGGGACGATTCCTACCTATCTGAATATCAAAGAGCTGGGGCTAATTGATACCGTCTGGGCACTTATTGTTCCTGGTGCGCTAAGTGCCTATAATATGATTATTATGATGACATCCTTTGCTTCTATAGATCAGTCTCTTTTTGAAGCTGCTTATATAGATGGCTGTACTGAAGTAAAAACGCTAATAAAGATAGCTATTCCGCTTACAGGTTCTACCATTGCAGCCTTGAGTCTTTTCTATGCAGTAGGTAGATGGAATGGAGTTAGTGATGTACTATATTATATCAATAGTTCAAAATTGTATACGGTTCAGATGGTACTAAAACAAATGATTGAGTCTATTGCCATTTCGTTAGTGGAGGGCTCAACCACAAACTTAGTTGCGGACAATATTAAGTCTGCCAGTATAGTGGTTTCTATGCTCCCTATGTTGATAGCTTATCCTTTTATACAAAGATATTTTACAAAAGGTATCATGCTTGGCGCATTAAAAGGCTGATTATGCAGATTCTAAAGACTGGTGATTGGACAAATTGCCGGACTGCCGGATAGATAAAATGGAAAAGGAGGAGAAGAAAATGTTTCAGAAAAGAAAAATTATAAAAAATGTAGAGTTAATTTTGAGCCTGCTATTAACTGTGGGAATATTAGGTGCCTGCGACACTTCAAAAAAGGATTCAAAAACAGCAGCCGGTGTCAGTGCAACGCAAAGAACAGAAGATACGGAAAGCCCAGCAAACACAAAGGATTCTAAGGAAATAGAGACATTAACTGTTATGGTTTGGGACAGAGGAACTGCTGCTCCCGGAACCACTCAGGAAAACAATGCGTTAGTTGACTGGATTAAAGAGCAAGTGTTGGAGAATTGTAATGTCGATGTAAACTTCATGTCCGTTCCACGTTCAGATTCTGATGGAAAACTAAATGTCATGATGGCTGGAGGTAGTGCGCCTGATATTGTATTTACATATGATCAATCAATTTATACAAACTATGCAGCAAATGGTGGATTGGCAGATTTAACGGAGGCCTATGCAGTCTATGGTACCCAGATTCAGGAAGTAAGTGGTGACATTCAATACATGGGTAAATATGAGGAATCACAATATGCCATTATGAAGCAGAGAAGTGGTTCAATTGGCCGTCATATTACTTACATCAGAACGGACTGGTTGAAAACCCTTGGCATGGATATCCCCACTACCAAAGAAGAACTATTTGACGTGCTCTATGCTTTTAAAGATCAAAACCCAGGTAATGTAAGCAATGTCATTCCCTGGGCTATGGGAGGCTCAACAGATTCTGGAAGATATTATTTAAACTTTGTTGGCTCCTATGTTGATCCTCAGGCTGAGAGAGAGGCTTATATCTATTCTGAAGAATATAAAATATTTGCAGATGGTGCGATTGATGGCATATTAAAGCTTAATGAGTTATATAACGATGGAATTATCTCACAGGATTTTATAACGGATACTTCAAATGACATGTTTAAACAAGATGTCAATATTGGCAATGCCGGATTCTTTCTTGCAGATACTACAAATCCAGGATATGGAGCTAATGAGGTTCTGCAGACAAATGTTGAAGGCGGCGAGTTTACTCCAATCACTTGCCTTGAGTTGTCCGACGGAAGTTATTGTACACCTGCTGAACCTCTCTATGGTATGTTTGTGATGGTGCCAAAGACAAGTGAAAATAAGGTAAATGCTGCAGTGAAATACTTAAATTGGCTTGTCAATCCTGAAGTTGCAGAAAATATTGCTTACTCACCGGCCCATGAAACAAGTGAAAATGGTATTCCTATATGGTTGACACAGGAGGAGCTTGCAGAGCATGGGTATCCCGGGAATGCTCCTGACTATAACATTATGAATAACAAATATGAATACGCAACAAGCAAAGATAGTAATGTAGCCTCTCTGCTTGAGAACGACAAATGGGGAGGCACGCAAGAGTTTTATGAAAATGCTTATGATGTTTTCTATGAGGATGGGCATTATTTATTTCCAACATTTCCAGCAATTATTGATGCAGAAACTCAGTACGGTGCAAATATAAAGACATTGGCTGTTGAGTACGTATACAAGCTTATCTGTTGTTCTCCTGACCAATTTGGCAGCTTACAGGCAGCAGAGTATGACAAACTTGTTGCAGCAGGTCTTGAAAAAATTCTTGAGGAGAGAACCGAGTATTATGATAACATTGCTGCAAACTAATATATAGTAAATGCGACTGTGCGAAAGCCATGAAAGTTCTCGCAGTATATTTCATATGGTTTTTGGAGGAAAAGGAATTGCTATGAGTATTGCTAATAAATTTTTGTCCGTATGGTTGGAATTTGATGAAGTATACAGGGAGGATAAAATCATAGGGAGTTTTAAAAATGCAAACGAATTGGCGGATATTCTTTCATGGATAAAGCGTTTTGGAGAAGATTATATAGAATCATATAATGATGCACATAAACAATTCGGTGTATTAAAAATGAAAACTACTGTTGATAATAGAACCATGCCCTGTGAAATCAGGTTGCACAAAACAGATAAAAAACCAGAGTATCAATTTGTGAAACGTATAACAAATGAACAGGGTGAAATTGAAATTCAGGTACCTGCAGGAACATGGCAGGCGGAAATAAGTCATGGCCTTACGGTTGATAGTGCATTTGAAGAGATTGAGATAAATCCAGGGAAAATAATCGATAGAAAAGTAAATCTGCATCAATTCGTAGATTTACGAAAATTGGGATGGTATAATGGAGAACTTCACCACCACAGTATCTTTAGTAGCCCCGTTTACAACGGTACCGATGATGTAGTAGATACACCAGCCATGATTCGGCGTTCTATGCAGGCAACAGGCTGTGATTTCGGAGCTTTAAGCGATCATCATAATATTTTAAATCATAAAGAGTGGATACTTGAAGAAAAAGAGAACTTTGTGCCCATTATTTCAAAAGAAATTTCTACTTCCAACGGTCATGTAATGGCTATAGGTGCCAAAGAGAATGTTGTATATAATATTCCATACGAAAATAATAGAACGGATGAAATACTTAGAAGTGAATTCTTAAAAGTTACAAAAAAAATAAAAGATAATGGCGGGATTCCTCAAGTAAATCATCCATTTTCAGACAGTGCTTCTACCAGCTGGCGAACAGATTTTGCTGATATATTGCCAGAATTTACGTCAATTGAGATATGGAATGGGGCTAACCCTATGCTTAAGGGGAATGGAAACGGTAAGGCCTTCAGGCTCTGGATAAACCTGCTAAGTAAAGGAATTAAAATAAATGCCACAGCAGGCAGCGATACTCATTGTATAAAAGCAAATCAATATGAAGAGATAAAAGAAGAGCTTTGTATAATTATGAAACTTATTATGGAAAAAAGAAATGAGATGCCAGATAATTTGCAGGATCGACTTCATATTTTAGAAGAAATGTGGAATAAGAGCTACGCAGCATTGAATAAGTGGATACGAACGTCTCTTGGAACAGCAGGTGTCAGAAATTACATATATTCAAAAGAAAAAATAAATCAGAAAAGAATATTAGATGAAATACATAATGGAAGAGTATTTATTACAAACGGACCGCTGCTCTTTCCGGATTTAGATGGAGCAATCCCCGGAGAAACCCGAAAATCGGGGAGCAGCCTTGCAAATGTAAATATACGCCTGTGGTCAAAAAAAATGCCAAAGGAAATTCATTTATATCTAAGTGATGGGCAAATTCTAAAAAAACAAACATCATCTGAACCTGCGAATAACTTTTTTTACAGCTGTACTTTTAAGTCTGTAGATGTTGAACGTTCCAAATGGGTAGTATGCACTGCAGGAGGCGATTGCACCAATTTAGCGATTGCAAACCCTATTTATCTGTAAATTATCCGTGGAATAACGAACGGTACAACTAAGTGTGCCACTTGAGCGTGTTTGGAAAATCACTGCACCAATATGTGCGCTGCCTGCCTCGCCTGCAGTCGCATGGAGAGAATATAAATTAATCCTTTATGATTTGTTATATTCTTTTATCCAGTTCTCCATGTTTTGCACTGTTTTAGAATCTATAAAATGTTCAATTTTTTCTACCAACTCCAGCTCGTTCTCTGTGCTATTAACGATACAAAAGAATTCATGAAGTGTTTGATGGCGATAGAGAAAGTAATTGCCTAGTTCTTCCCCCTTTTTGGTGAGCTGAATAATTCCGTAGGGCTCAAAGTTTATTAACTGAGCATTCTTGAGTTTACTAACCATCTTAGAAGCAGAAGGAGGGGTTACATTTAATAAGGATGCTAACTGGTTCACACGAATAAATTTTTTCTCCCGTAAAATTCTACAGATCATTTCTAAATAATCTTCCATTGCAGGTGACATATTGGATTTTTCCAATCGGTTGTACCCTCGTAATGTATAAAATTCGGTATGATTCTCCATGATTCATTTCCTTCTTTCTTTAGGCGAGTTTGAAAAATCATTGTACCAATCCGCATGCCCTACTTTGCACCCTGTTACGACAAATTTAGGACTACACTGACTGTAACATTTGATTTGTTATCTACATATGTTAGTGTAAGAAACAAAGTTTCTCTCACCTAAGTATATGTCTGGTGAAAAACTTTTATTATAAGAGGATTATATTCATGGATAAGAAAAAAAGTCTTGTAAACTTACGAGAAGGTGAATGTGCCAGAGTAACTTACTTAATTTCTAATGGTGCGATGAGAAGAAGGCTGCAAGATATTGGATTAGTGGAAGGAACACTCGTACAGTGTGTTCAAAAAAATTTTTCCGGTGATCCGACTGCATATGCAATTCGGGGTGCAATCATTGCACTTCGTTCAGAAGATGCAAGAGATGTATATGTAAGTTGATTTAGACAAATTTTTGAAACTATTCACTAATTATTTTATAGGAAAGGAATAATCTATGGGATTAACTGCAAAATCCACAGGGGCAAATATTCTTGGTAATCATTTTGAGGTGAAAAGGACAAAAGATAACGATTTTATTATTGCTTTAGGTGGAAATCCCAATGTGGGAAAAAGCACGGTATTTAATGCCTTAACAGGTCTTAATCAGCATACGGGGAATTGGCCGGGAAAAACCGTGGCAAATGCTCAGGGTACACACCAATACAAAGGTGATGATTATATTCTGGTAGATTTACCGGGAACGTATTCTCTGATGGCGCATTCCACGGAGGAAGAAATCGCCCGTGATTTTCTTTTATTTGGAGGGGGAGACGCAGTAATCATTGTATGTGATGCAACTTGCCTGGAGAGAAATATGAATTTAGTACTGCAAACGACAGAAATTCATTCAAAAGTGATCGTTTGTATAAATTTAATGGATGAGGCAAAAAAGAAAGGAATTGAAATAGACTTTATTGGCTTGGAAAAACAACTGGGTGTGCCCGTGATTCCGGTTAGTGCCAGAGCTGGGAAAGGACTTGATCTTTTAATGGAAAAGGTGCGGGGATTAATTAAGGGCAGCATTACCACTGAGCCTAAGACGGTTCATTATTTTACACCACTTGAAGAGGCAATTGGATTTTTAGAATCAGTTCTACATACTGAGTTAGATATACCGGTTAACAGACGCTGGTTGGCCATCCGTCTTTTGGAGCAAGAGTCCTCCTCCTCCTTACTGAGCGAAATCCATGAATATTTGAATTATAATTTAAGTAAGAATGAGTTAATTGCAGAAGCAATTACGGATGCAGAGAATATATTAGAAATGTCGGGAGTAAGTATAGAGCAATTTCGAGATGAGGTGACGGCAGGTATTATAAGAGAAGCGGAGAAGATATGTAAGAAAAATATTATTAGTGTTTACAGTGTGCTTACAGATCGTGATCGTAAGATAGATAGATTATTAACCAGTAAAATAACAGGTATCCCTGTAATGCTAATTCTTTTATGCGGAATATTCTGGCTTACGATAACCGGATCCAATTACCCATCTGCGATCATTGCAAAAGGGTTATTTTGGGCTCAGGAGCAGCTTACACATTTTTTTGTGTGGCTGGGAACACCGGAATGGGTTCATGGGGTAATCGTTTTGGGGATATATAGGGTGTTAGCATGGGTAGTTTCTGTTATGTTACCACCTATGGCCATTTTCTTTCCTTTATTTACACTTTTGGAGGATTATGGTTATCTGCCAAGAGTAGCATTTAATCTGGATCATCAATTTCGTAAATGTAAAGCTTGTGGAAAACAGGCTCTTACCATGTGCATGGGATTTGGATGTAATGCTGCCGGTGTAGTTGGCTGCCGGATAATTGATTCTCCAAGAGAACGATTAATCGCAATCATAACGAATAATTTTGTTCCATGTAATGGGAGATTTCCAACACTGATTGCAATCATATCAATGTTTTTTGTAGGAACTGCGACAGGCTTTATTGACAGGGCGATTTCTACTATAGTTTTAACAGGCATTATTGTTTTGGGTGTAATGCTGACTTTTATAATTTCCAGATTTCTCTCTCAAACGATATTGAAGGGCGAGCCCTCTTCCTTTACGTTGGAGCTGCCTCCTTATCGAACCCCTCAATTTGGGAAGGTTTTGGTCAGATCCCTATTTGACAGAACATTATTTGTACTTGGCCGTGCAGTTACGGTAGCGGCTCCTGCAGGTCTTATAATCTGGGTTATGGCAAATGTGTCTATTGGGAATAAGAGCATACTGGCTCATTCTTCTGGTATTCTTAATCCATTTGCAAACCTGCTCGGGTTAGATGGAGTCATTCTATTAGCGTTCATTCTGGGTTTTCCAGCCAATGAAATAGTGGTACCTATCATGATTATGGCATATATGTCATCAGGAACAATAGTAGAGCTGGATAGTCTTAAGGAACTAAAGATTCTTTTAACAGATAATGGATGGACCTGGGTAACCGCAGTATCTACCATGTTGTTTTGCCTCATTCACTGGCCTTGTTCCACCACATGCCTGACAATAAAAAAAGAAACAGGAAGTCAGAAATGGACAGCAATATCCATAGCGATTCCAACCATTATTGGAATAATAGTATGTTTCATCTTTACAACAGTAGTCAGAGTGTTTGGGTTAGTATAGATGAATCGTAATTCTATGCTTGCCACTCTATTAACGATTGCTTTGGCGAGTCTTGATTCACATGCTTTTCAATAGAGACAGAAAACGGAAAGATAAAGCAAAAGTGTGTAAAATTACACTTTAGTTCGTTTGTGCATGAAAAGGCTAACAAACAGTATTTATATAATCTTGCAAGAATGAAGGTGCAATATGATAACACAAGAACCGACTAAAGAAATGATTGAAGAATGGAAAGCAACATGGACGTAATATAAAGATAAGTTGCAACCAAACAGAAAATCCGGAACAGAATTACTTAATTATTTACGAAATAAGTATGTTTTAACTGAGATATATGATAAAGATGCTATCGATGCAATCGTTAGTAATGTGACTATGAATGTGCCATATGCCGAAAAATTACCCGATGGCGTTGTCCCTGTTCCTAGAGCTTTTTTCCTTGAGAACACTGTTATAGCAAGATGTAAATAAGGAGTCTCCCGAACTTTGGGGCGTAGATATTATGAGAATTTTTCTCGGAATAGATGTGGTTACAGGATTCTACATGGCAGAAGGAAGCACCATGCTTTGGGATGAACTAATCACCTTCCGTGGTCTGGATGAAAAAGACCTTGGTGCTATGTCAAGAAAAAGTACAACTTAAAAGTGGAAATTTTCTTTATTAGTGCCTGAATTAATATTATGTCAACCTACATTCCTGCTGTTTTCTCTTTGCTATCTTTCCTCAAACTGATTCGGAGAGAGATATCCACAATGGCTATGAAT
>Ga0153997_1000086_pt1 | contig 26655 bp, 23 predicted proteins | sample TSNC081MetaG_FD_104750 | JGI IMG/M metagenome (GOLD analysis project Ga0153997, IMG submission 104750) | Attine ant fungus gardens microbial communities from North Carolina, USA - TSNC081 MetaG | ecosystem: Host-associated > Fungi > Mycelium > Unclassified | place: USA: North Carolina, Lumber...
GCTTATTACGGGATAAGAACGATGAAAGGATCGATCATCACTAGGCAGTAAATATTTCAAGTTATTTGCACTATGCTTATTTAGAAAAATTTTATCATCAAAAGATTTTAATTCTGTCTTTTTTAATTTCCCCTTTTTCGTAAATACAATGGAATCACCATATCCACATACATCCAGATTGATAACGCCGGTTATTTTTTTGCTATCTGTCTTCGAAACGTAGAGCCGGCTCCCAGCTTGTTGGTTTTCTTCTCCATCAAAAAAAGCGAGTCTGGAATTGATTCCAAGTCGTCTGAGTTCTATTGCCAAATCAATTAAAATGCAGATAGAAGAAGCATTATCATTAGCTCCCATGCTTCCCGGATAAGCATCATAATGAGCGCATAAAACCACTGAGGGGGAGTCATCCAAAGGGTCAATCAAAAAGTTTTTAATACCCAATGGGATATTAAAACTAGATTCTTCTTGCACTGTGTACGGAAGCTTTTCCAATTCCAATATCTCTCTGAGAGCATTTTTACGAAGAATAGGGTCTTGCACAGCAAGTGCATTAAGATGTCTGGTTATCATGTTTGCTCCTATCCGCCCACTTCGGCGAGTGCGTGAAACTTATTTTACTGTCTGGCTGTTAAACCGCCGTCAATATATAATATTTGACCGGTCACAAATTTTGCGGCGTCACTGCATAAATATAGAGCGGCACATGCAATATCTTCAAAACTTCCGATTTTCCCCAGGGGAATGCGCTCCAGTAATTGATTGTAAAATGCAGGATCATCCAATAGAAAAGAATTAATTGGGGTTTTTACAAAAGTTGGAGCAATGGCATTCGAAGTAATATTATATTTACCCCATTCGCATGCTAACTGTTTTGTATACATATTTACGGCACCTTTACTTGTGCAATATGCGAGATAATTTTCGGAGGAACCAATAGAGCCTTTGACCGATGATAGGTTTAGAATTCTGCCGTAATTTTGGGGAATCATGAATCGTTTGCCAATGGATTTTGTTACCAGATGCATCCCCATTACATTAAGCTCCATGACTTTTGAAAAGCTTTCCTCATCATAATCTTCTGCTTTGATTAAAAGATTCGTTCCGGCACTATTGACTAATATGTCTATGCGTTGGAAAGAGTGTTGGATTTGATCCATTAAACTAATTACCTTATGGCTCTTTGTGATATCGCATTTAATAGCAAGAAAACCGATCCCAAGGGAAGATGCATATTCCCTTAAATCAGCAGTCAATTCAGGATTTTTTGCACAAATAATTACATTGGCCTTACTTTGCAAAAAAGCACTTGCAATAGTGCGGCCAAGTCCGCTGGAACCGCCGGTTATTAAGACGGTTCGCCCTTCTAAAGAGAAAAAACTTCTGTAATTTTCCATTCATTCATATGTCCCTTCATAATTTAGAGCTGTTCATTGTTCTTTATAAAATCTGGTTTATACTTCTTTATCGGTTCTAACAATAAAACAATCTTCGATAAATGCTGGTCAAAAATAAGGTAGGCTTGATCTGGTTTTCTGGTAATTATAAAGTCGGTTAAACTGCTTAAGTCTGAATAAAATTCCTGAGAAATAGTGGCGCTTGTACTTGTTGCAAAGTATAAAATTCTTCGGTAATCATTAAAGTGTTTCGTTAAGGATTTCCAAATCAAGTCCATATTGCTGGATAACAGGTATAGCTGTTGATAATAGTCAAAAATATGACTGGTTACTTCATGGTATTTTCCATTTTCTATACAAGTATTTAAGGCAACTAATTTTTTTTGTAATATCTCAGTTTCGCTGGGTTTCAAATTTCTGGAAAATATATTTTGGATTACTTTTGTCCCAAAAGTGGATTGAAGCCATATGGAATGTTCAAATAGCAGTGGATCAAATCCAGCTACATAGGCCCCCTTTTTGGGAACCAAGTGTACTAAGCGATCTCTGGAAAGCTTTGTAATCGAATCATGTACAGGTGTACGGCTTAGGCATAATATATTTGATAATTCCGATTCATTTAATTTTTGATTAGGTGGAAGAATTAATTCCATAATACTTTTTTTTAGTATTCTATATGCGTATTGTCTTGCGTTTTCATCTTCTTTTCGCTTGGGCAATTTATTGTTATTGTTAAGCAGGAGTTTCATATTGGGTCACCTTTCATGTTAATCGCCTCATAATTATACTACATCACTCTATATTTTTCCATATTATTATTTTGATGAAACTACGGTTGAAACGAAAAGAGACACTCAGTTACGTAGCGTGTTTACGTATGGTAATGCGCACAAATCTTACACCTGCAAGATTTCATACTATATAGCTCGCATTCTTGCAACCGACTGGAGAGTGGATAACTATGACTAAAATGCAATTTTCATTAATCTGAAGTAAAAATATAATAAAAAAATGTATAGTATTTTTCTATATTTTACAATATAATATTAAAAAAGACAAGACAATTTTAAGAAAATCATACAAACAATATAAAAAATGTATAAATAATAGTTGAAATTACGTTAAAAGTATGATATCTTGTTTTTAGCGAAACAAATCGTGATACATTCAAGTAAAATTACTGAAATGCAATTTTAGACAATTTATTTATTTATTGCATTTTACAAGGAAGGACTAGTGAATTACATAGATGGATTATTATATTTATACCTCGGAGAATGATCTTTATACAATGGTTCGAAATCATGTTATTTCTTTGGAATTGCAGCCAGGAGAAATGTTTAGTGAAAGCTCAATGGCATCAAAGATGAACGCAAGCAGAGTTACGGTGCGAGAAGCGATTACGCAACTTTATGATGAGGGCTATATAGAGGTATTTCCTCAAAAAGGTACGTGTGTTACCAAGATTGATATGAAAAAAATTAAACAGGCGGTATATGCCCACACTGTATTGGAACAAGAAATAATAGAAGAAGTAATGGATAGAGGTATTACAGAAATAGAATTAGAAATGATAAAAAGTGTTCTGGAGGAACAAAAAATAGCGGAGAAACAAAGTGATGTGATGCATTTAGTATTAAAGGAATATCAGATTATGTATCAACTATCCACTTTTTGTGAAAAAGAATTTATTTGGGATTTTTTTCAAAAAATGGACTCCGATCTTTTGAGAGTACAGTATTTGCAGAATTATACATATAACTATCAGGGGCAGATGTCATCAGGGGCAAGCATAGAGCACTCATTGCTTGAAAATAGATCGCAAGTAGACAATTTCATTAGAGAGGATAAGGGTGCAGCTATTTTAAATTGCATCAATCGGCATGCGAGGGTTATGTGGCAGGCTGAAATGATGAAAGGGATATATCCGCAATATTTTACTGGATAATATATTTATCTGGTAATGATATATATTTAAAGAAAGGAGAAGTTCTTAAGAATAAGGAGAGAAGGGAAAAGGAATACCAGAATTCATTATGAATGAAACTTAATAAAATTGGAGGAAATAATTCTATGGAATATTTAATTGGTGTGATTTTACTATTAACATTCTTTGCCCTGGCATATTATTGCATTAAAGGGCATAATTTGATGATTGGGTTTTTGGTTATTACTATTATCTGGACCGTGCTTCCTTTGGTAGGAACTTTATTTGTAGGGGATGCATTCTTAGAGGCTAATCCTATTTTGCAGATAAATGGAACAGATAATAAATTAGTTACTATTTTAAATAAGATTTATCAGAGTGGTCCTGAAAACTGGGGAACAACCCTAGTAAACGTATTATGGGGAGCATGGTTTGGTCGTGTACTAATGGAGACAGGTATCGCATCTACACTTATTCGTAAAACAGTAGAGTTAGGGGGAGATAAGCCCATTGTAACATTAACTTTATTAAATATTGTAACGGCACTTATCTTTACAGCCATGACAGGTGCAGGCCCGGTTATTGCTATTGGCGTTATTGTTCTTCCTATATTGATGTCACTTGGTATACCGAAGGCAATTGCTTTATTCTCATTTATGGGATCAGTAGCAGCAGGTATCTTTATTAATCCGGTTAACTTTGAACAGTATCGTGCTTTCTACATTGAACCTGGCGTGTTACCGGAATTTACTTTGGGATGGTATGTGAAAAATTGGGGATTTGTAGCATTAATTATTATGCTGGTTGTTACTACAGTGTTGGCAGGATTTTACATAAAGAAAAGCAAGGTGTCTCATGCATGGGCGGCTCGTACCAATAAAGGCGTGGATCAGAAAAATGCGCCAATGTACACATTGATTCTTCCGATTGTTCCTGTAGCTTTAAAAATAGGTCTGGATTTTTCTGTTATTGGCGGATTTATTATTGCTGGTTTCCTTGCGTTATTCCTTTGTGGAAAGATGAAAAGTTCATTTAAAGATAACTGTCAACTGGTTACAAAATTATACTATGATGGTGCAGTAGACACCGCTCCTTTATTTGGCTTTTTATTGACATTACCTATGTTTAATGTTGTCGCTGCTTACGCTTCACCATATTTCAATGTCGTCATAGGAAATATTATGCCAAAAACTGAAATTGTGGTATGTATTGTATTTGCACTATTACTTTGTCTGGGCTTGTTCCGTGGTCCTATGACATTAGTTGGTTGTGGAGCTGCAACACTTGGTGTATTACGTAATGTGGCCTCCTTCTCAGTACCATTTTTATATGGTGCATTTGTAATTCCAACAATTACAGTAAATATTGGATGTTGTATTACGCAGTCCTGGGTAGCATGGGGGCTTGCTTATACAAAAACAGAGTCTAAAGACTTCTTGAAATTATCCATACCGAATGCATATATAACTGGGATTCTACAGTACATATCTTTATTCGTTTTACTGGGTGGTTTAGGGGTTGCCTGGTTTGTGTAATAAAGAATAGATAAGTTCTTTTCTCTCTTAACAAGTAACTGGGTGTATGAAAATGCACCCAATTTCTTTACCCCAGTTGCTTCAAGTGTGTCTTGGCGTGTCGGCATCCATTTATTCGCCCTCTATTGAAGTGGGAGTCTTATCTTGAACTGAGATAAATAATAAGGAAGAAGGTATAATAATATATGACAAAGCAAAAGAATCGAGCAATTCGAATGGGGATTGATGTTGGAGGAACATATACAAAATGTGTTGCCATGGATAATACAACCCATGAAATAATTGGTAAAAATCAAGTGAAAACAACCCATGATGATAAAAGTGGGGTTGCCTCAGGGGTGGTTCAAAGCTTCCAAAATTGTATGCGCGAAAATGATATTCAGGCAGAAGATATTGTGTTTGTTGCGCATTCTACCACGCAGGCGACAAATGCATTTATTGAAGGTGATGTTGCTAAGGTTGGAATTATTGGTGTTTCGGGTGGAGGACTGGAAGGAGTATTAGCGAAAAAGCAATTAAATATAAAAGATATTATTTTGGATGAAAAAGTAGGACGTCTTATCAACGTTTACAATACTTATATAAAGAAAAAAGTGTTAACAGAAGATGTAATTAACCGGGATATCGATGAGTTGATGAAGCAAGGTGCTCAGGTAATCGTTGCGTCCATGGCGTTTGGTGTTGATAGTATGGAAGAGGAGCAATTAATCCATGATTGCGCAGAGAAGAAAAATATTCCGGTTACAATGGCTTCTGATATAACAAAACTTTATGGTTTAACAAGACGTACCCGTACGGCAGCAATCAACGCTTCCATACTTCCAAAGATGATGGCAACTGCCAATGCTACAGAGTCTTCTGTAAGAGCCGCCGGGGTTAAGGTACCGCTTATGATTATGCGTGGCGATGGTGGTGTTATGGAAATTACGGAGATGCGCAAACGTCCGATTTTAACTGCGTTATCAGGACCGGCAGCTTCGGTAATGGGTTCCTTAATGTATCTTAGAGCTTCCAACGCTATTTATTTTGAGGTTGGCGGAACCACAACAAATATCGGGGTAATCAAGAATGGCCGCCCGGGTGTTGACTATGCACAAATTGGTGGGCATGATACCTTTATCAGTTCCCTGGATGTGCGTATCTTAGGTTGTGCCGGTGGTTCCATGGTTCGCATTAATGATAAAGAAGTAGTGGACGTGGGACCGCGTTCTGCGCATATCGCCGGTTGTGAGTATGCATGCTTTACTCCGGAAGAAGAGATTGTAGAGCCGACAATTGAATTGGTTAGTCCGAAGCAAGGGGATCCGGCTGATTACGTTACCATAAGACTTAAAAACGGAAAACGTATCTGCTTTACAAACACATGTGCAGCAAATGTACTTGGCTTAATTGATAAACAATTTTTTGCTTTTGGAAATGCAAACTCAGCTCGGAGAGCTATGCTGCCGGTTGCAGATAAATTGGGGATTTCAGTGGAAACACTGGCGACACAGATTCTGGATAAGGACTATGAAAAAATTAGTGACTGTATCAACTCTCTGGCTGAAAAATATCAACTGGATAAGGAAAGCATGAAATTAGTTGGATGTGGGGGCGGAGCGGCGGCCTTAGTTCCATATTGTGCAAACAAAATGGATTTGCAGTATAGTATTCCTGAAAATGCAGAAGTAATATCTTCTATTGGCGTAGCTTTATCTATGGTAAGGGATGTTGTGGAACGAGTTATTCCAAATCCATCGAAGGAAGATATTTCAGAGTTAAAAAAAGAAGCAGCAGATGCCGCAGTAGGTTCAGGTGCAGCCCCCGATACGGTAGAGGTTCATATCGAAATAGACAACCAAACAGGTAAAGTAACCGCAATCGCAACCGGTTCTACCGAAGTGAAAACAACAGACTTGCTAAAAGAATGTGATGAAAAAGAAGCTTTCGATTTGACAGAGCAAGATTTTGGCTCAAAAGTCACAGACATTGCACTTGCTGAAAAAACAGATAAGTTTTTTGTATTCCAAGGTTCTCGCAATGGCAAAACCCCAATACGAATTGTTGATAAAAAAGGGTTTATAAAAGTACAGTGTTCCAATGGGTCAGTAATAAAATGTAAAGTAAAAGAATATAAGGAAGTAATTAAGGAACTTTGGGAAAAGGAAGCACTTTTTAAGACAGATACCGTATTAAGGCCAGATTATTTTGTTTGCTTCGGGCCGCGTGTTTCTGATTATAGTGCAGTAGATTTAGAGCAGGTTGAGTTGCTGATTGACTTGGATTTGGGTGACAGAGAGTCTAATGAAGATATTATCATAATAGCTTCGGTTATGGAGATATAGCATGAAAATCCAGTGGAGCTGGATTCGAAGAGCACGAATTCCAGCTCCGCTTGAATAATCATGCATTTTAATCGGGTATATCATAAGCAAGCTTACAATAAATATGGGGGTTCATGTAAATGACAAAAAGTGGAGTTCGAGAATTATTAAAGCCAATAAAAGACGGCTTTCTAAGTGGAAAGGCGAATCCATATAAGAGACCGGAGTTTGCACTTCGTCCGCTGGATACCATGTTAGAAGAGCTTTCCGAGATAGCTATGATTGACTGGTACAAATATGCATTTTCAAATGAGCCTTTAAATGGAAAGTTTACAGATGAACAGCGCAAACTGTGGATGGAAAAATCCATCGAATGCGGTAAAGAATATTGCGATTTAATCTGTAAGAAATATGCATCGAAGGATCCGATAGTTTTAGCCAAAACCATGGGGCTTAAGGTTTCCTATCCGACCCTTCCGGAAAAGGCAGAGCGGGTACTATTTGCGGAGTATAGAATGCCAAACCAGATTTCGATATATATGGATGCGGTAAATAAGGCAAAAAAATCATTAGAAAAGCCAGAAATTTTAAATATTGTAACAAATAAACTGGATATTAGGAAATTACTTCTTGCCCATGAATTATTTCATTATGTAGAAGCGGAATATAAGAAAGAAATCTATACCCAAAACGAAAAAATCCGTCTGTGGTCCATGGGTCCCATTCATAATAATTCTGCTATCATTGCTTTAAGTGAGATTGCAGCTATGTCTTTTGCAAAGGAGATGACCAGAATTCCTTATGCACCATATTTAATGGATGTTTTATTAGTATATGGCTACTCACCTATAGAGGCTAGTGGTCTTTATGAGGAAATGATGCAGTATGTAAAGTAGATAGGTGTTCAAAGATGAAATTTCTGCAAAGTTGCAGGTAGTAACAAGTTACGCTTGAATAGTCACGAAACTTATTCATGTAGCATGAAAGAAGAACGCTTTCATGCATTATAATCGGATATTTTGTAAGCAAGCTTACGATATATATGGGTGTTAGCATAGAACATGAGGTGAATCAATAAATGCGTATTAAATATGAGGTTATCAAAGAAACAGTGAAAAAAGCATTACTTAATGTAGGATTGAATAAAGAACAAGCGGAAACATGTGCAGATATACATACACAATCAAATGCAGATGGTATTGAAAGTCATGGTTTAAACAGAATTCCTCGTTTTGTTGAATATGTACAAAAGGGATGGGTTAATCTAAACGGAAATCCTGAACTTGTTTTGGCCAAGGGTGCAGTTGAAAATTATGATGGAAATTTGGGGATTGGTATCATAAATGCTATTTTCTGTGCAGACAGAGCCACCCAATTGGCCGGGTCACATGGAATAGGCTGTGTTACTTTAAAAAATACCACACATTGGATGCGAGGCGGAACCTATGCCTGGAGAATGGCAGAAGCTGGATATATGGGCATGAGCTGGACAAATACAGAAAGTTGTATGCCTTTATGGGGCAGCGATGAACCTGGAGTTGGTAATAACCCATTCTGTATGGCAATACCCAGAGAGGAGGGGCCGATTGTTCTTGATATGGCAATGAGTCAGTATGCATATGGGAAACTGGGTGCGTACAGACTGGCGGGAAAAGAATTGCCATTCCCAGGCGGATTTGATAAAGACGGTAATTTAACATCTAATCCGGGTGCAATTGAAGAAAGCAAGCGTATCCTTCCTACGGGATATTGGAAGGGAAGCGGAATGGCTATTATTCTTGATTTGGCAGCTGCTTTAATGGCAAATGGAAAGAGCGGAGCTGATTTAGATGAAGAAAATCAGGGTAGTTGTACAGGCTGCTGCCAGATTTTTATAGCCTATGATCCTTATTTATTTGGTACAAAGGATGAGATTCAAGAAATGCTCAATCATAGAGTAGAAGCAGCGGATAGTTCACATCCGGAAATAGAAGGCAGCAAAGTTACATGTCCGGGGGAACGTACAATGCAAGTTCGGCAAATAAGTATGGAAGAAGGCATTCAGGTTGACGATAAAATATGGGAACAAGTAAAAGCAATTTCGGAGGGGAATTTATACGTAATTGATATTGCCAGTAAATAATCCTGTCAAGTGTATCCCCAAGTAATTAGCTGTTAATATGTTACTGATTGTTACTATTTACAGCCTTTTGTAGGTATTCTAAGACGGACGAGATTTCAAGGAGCATTCTATTTCTTTAACTTTCCGCCGACTCTTGGGGGAGAGGGGGACTTTCCGTTAACCTACAGGCTAAGCGCTCCCTTGAGCCCGTAGGGCATGGTCTCAAGGCCTACGCCTGAAAAGGTCTCTCGAACTAGAATGCTCCTTGAAATCTCTGGTTACAATGAACTACAACATTTTTGACTGTGAATGGTAATATTTCGTATTAAACAGGAGGTGCTTAAGATTATGAAAGCAGTAAGAGTAAACAAACCATATGATTTAGAAATAAAAGAAATGGAGAAACCTGTAATAGATGAACATAATAATGTTTTAGTTCAAATGATAGCAGCAGGTATCTGTGGTTCGGATGTGCATATTTATCATGGAACAAATGCTGCGGCGACATATCCAAGAGTCATAGGACATGAAATGGTAGGTAGAGTGGCAGAAGTAGGCAGAAATGTAATGAAAGTAAAAGTTGGTGACAGAGTAATCATTGATCAGGTAGTTAATTGCGGTGAATGCTATGCTTGCAGAATGGACCGTGGAAATGTATGCGCAAATCTGGAAGTCAGAGGGGTTCATATTGATGGGGGATATAGAGAGTTTATTACAGTGCCTGAGAAAGATGTATATCTGGTTCCGGCTTCTTTAAAAGATGAAGAGGCGGTGATGATTGAACCCGCTACCATTGCAGTGCAGTCTTGCAGCAGAGCAGAGTTATGCGAGGAAGACAGTTTATTAATTTTGGGAGCAGGTGCTTTGGGAAGCAGTATTCTGAAGATAGCCAGATTATATACCAACAAGATTATTGTTGCTGATATTATTGATGAGAAATTGGAATCGATGAAAGATTTGGGAGCGATGTATACGATTAATACCGCAAAAGAGAATTTGTTGGAAAAGGTAAAAGAGTATACGGCAGGGTATGGAGTGACAGTATCTATTGATGCAGCATGTACAAATGATTCATTGGAAAAACTATTGGATGTCACAGGAAATGCAGGGAGAGTCATTACAATGGGATTTTCAATTGAAAATACACCGGTAACACAGTTTAAAATCACTTCCAAAGAACTTGATGTCAGAGGTTCCCGGCTACAGAATAAGAAATTCCAGGGAGTAATAGATCTGGTTAATGAGGGGAAAATAGATTTGAGAGGCACCGTTTCTCATACATTCCATTTTACGGATGCGCAAGCTGCATTTGATTTAATGGATAGCCAGGATCCAAGTATTAGAAAAGTTGTATTGATATTTTAAATGGTTGAAAAACTATGGTTGAGCCTTATGTATTCAAACACGCTCTAGGAACGAATGAAGAACGAATTGTTCTTTATCCCAATAAGGAAGGTATTGTTGCCAAAATACTATTTTACCAAGAAGAAATTCAGTTAGTACCAATGCCACAAAAACCTTCTATTGATAAGAATGAACTTACTATGGCAAAAACGCTTATGGATTCGATGATAGGAAAGTGATTATCGTCTACTTTCCACATATAATGTAGCAGGAATGAGGTTTTTAAAAATTAGCGACAGATAAACAATAATTTGACTCGGGCTTACTAAAATATTATAATTAAAAAGAGTTATGGCATGATTGAACCTACAATAATATGCGATAAGCTCATTGCTCGCAGAAATAAATAATAGAAAGTGAGAGATGCATATGTTAACAACGAGTATTAGATTAGCAGAAAAGTACAATTATTTAGAAGAGAAATTTTTAAAGGCGTTTGAATTCTTGCGTCGTGATGATTTGGCAGAACTAGCAGTTGGAAAATATGTAATTGATGGAGATGTTGTAGTAGCTAATGTGCAGGAATACACAACAAAGGAATGGAAAGATTGTACATATGAGACTCATGACCACTATTTTGATATTCAATTTGTCATATCAGGAGAAGAAAACTTTGGATATGAAAAAAGAGAAAATTTGCAGGTATCAGAAGAATATAATACGATAAAAGATGTGACTTTCTATCATGATCCAGAAGTGAGTGGCTCCGTTATATTGAGGAGTGGCGACTTTATTATTGTTGCGCCGGAAGATGCTCACAAACCAAAGCCATATGTTACAGCCCCAGGTTCGGTAAAAAAAGTAGTAGTGAAAATTAAAATTTAGTGAATCAGTAAGTTTGTTCCTGTTACGCTAAAAGCCGCTTCTTGGACGAACCTCAATAATAGGTTACTATTCACAGTTCTGCAAAAATCAGCAGCTCTGTGAACAGTAACACGCTTTGCGATGCACACAAAACGCAAAACCAGCGTTTTGGCGCTGTTACACTCCGGTTTTCTGTGACTTTCGCCGCTACACTTGCAAAAAACACGCTGTCTTTGCTCCAGTTGGAGAGCACAATATCTAGAGATTTGTGCTATTTTGATGGCTTACAATTGGTTCTATTACAAAAATTTGGGGAAGAACCTATACGGCTGCAATATGCGACGGCTTCGTTAAAGTATTTTGAAAGTTCACTTAAGTTTTCAAAACAACGGCTTACTCCGACACATAAATTATTCTGTTCAAAAATTCCATATAGCTTATCAAAATCATCTATAAAGAGCGTGGCATTATCGGAGCTTATAAAGATTACTATGTATTTAGAATATATGGCATACTTGAAATCCGGTCGCACTTGCTTGAACATATCCCTAAAATATACAAGTTTGGTATATGTGGGGTTACATTGGGTCATATCCACAACAGCTAAATAGAGGTGGCTCTTTAAGCTGATATAGATACTCTCCATGTGAGCAATATAAAGAGATTTATCTTCAATGCTATCCTCAATTAGTTGACTTACCAAGGTTTCCATATACGTTTGACCATAGGTTTGATAAAATTTACTTAAGCAAAATTCTTTGTTAAGAATATCGCAAGCGACTTCAAAAAGCTCCGAGCTGTCATCGTCAAATGGGTTATAACAGGCCACCATACATGCGCAGCCAATCTGAATTTTATTTTCGGTAAAGAGTTTTCCGTAAATCCTGTCATATTTTAATTTATCACTGAACAAAAAAGTGATTTTCTTCGCATTCGCCGCCAGTTCAAAAAAAAATTCCTCCTTATAAAACACCAGCCTGTCATAACCGACCATGCCGGTTGATTCAAACTCGTTCCAAATAGGGTCGTCGGTGACAATATTTTCCGTAGTCGCTATTACCTTGTACTCCATATCATGAGTTAATATCGGATTCTCCAATATTTTGTAGGCCTCGTCAAGAATATGTTGTACGCCTTTGCCATTTTTGATTGATTTTAGTCGTTTAATTTTACTTGCTAAATTGCTGTTCATGTAAAAGAATTCCTCATTTTCTTTGTTATTTCATAAAATTATTTTCCCGGAATAATCTTATGATTTGTGCGACAAAAGGGTAAACCTCTTTTGCCGCATAAAATTGTTCTCCGCTACGAAAATAAATACATTGTAGCAAGGTTCCTATCTCAAATAGGCATTTTTTTATTGCGCTTGTGCGCTGGCTAGTTATACTTCTATTTTTCGCTATGCTTTTTTCTTTTTGCTACTTTTTACTAGAAAATAGTAGCAGTGCTTATCTTGACGAATCAGATTCAGGGCAGTCAGGGGTTATCTCTGACTGTTCTCTTTATACCTGCCTTGAATCTGATACTTTCCTAAAGAATTATATCAGATATTTAAGGATGTAATCTATTTTTGGCTTGAAGTGCAGGATTATGACCTTTAACTGCTAACAACACAAGGATAAATTCTCACTGAACGGAATATCATTATGCTTGTATTCCACAAACTCATTATATTTTTTGTTACAGTCAGCTATAAGCGCCTAACTGCAGCAACCCTCCCCTAATAGCATAAGGCTGAACTGAAACTATTTTTTAGCAATACTTTTCTCAAACACTTGTAAATAGAGTGCGATATAATAGAACTAATTAGTTAGCGAACTAATGATTAGCTAGTTAATTGATAAAAGGAGTTGAGTGACAAAGGAGAACTATCTAAAAAAGCAGTACATAGTTTGATACATGCGAGGATTAAATATCGAAAGATCATGAGGAGATACTTAGACTGCACAGGAGTATTTGAAAGTCAGCATAGTTTATTGATGACGATATCAAGATATAGGGACTATTCACAAAAACAATTGGCTTATGAAATGGAAGTAGTCATCGCAACCATCACGGTGACTATAAAAAAACTTCGGGCACACATGAAGAACTGCTGGAGATGAAGGGCAGATACTATGAATTGTATACAGGGGTCATAGAAATGGATTAGTTTTTCATTCCTATCTCAGTGAGAGATTGGACTTCCATTGAGAATTGTTAGAATTCACCAATTATAGAAGTAGAAATCTTATTCTGAATTGAGATAAATTCATAGAATGACTTCTCAATCTTGGAAATAGCAGTTTCTGTTTTTGTATACTTTGGTAAAGACAGAAAATATTTATCAGCATAAATAGACATTAGGCATGAAGTATAAAACTCCCCATCCGAAATAGTACTTCTTATGGTTTGGTGAATGCTGTAAGGGTCAAATATATCTTTGCTTGCTGCGGTATGGTATAGGTATTTGACTTCAGCAAGGAATTTAGCAATATCATCTCTTTGAATCTGAGTCATATCTGTAAAATCCGCTCTATGCAAAGTGATTCCATCCCATATATAAAAAATGGAATACGCTTCTTCATGAAAAGCGCAAAAAAATAGAAAAACAATTTTGTTTGTAAAAGAGGTATTCAGACGTTTGCATTTATTCTGCAAAAGTGCTAAACCGTTCAAGTTATCTCTATATTTGGCTGCTTTTTCATAATTCATATCATTTGCTTCATTTATCATCATAGAATTCAGCTTACGCAATAATTGGGTGGAAGAACCCAATAGGCATTTTCGAATCTCTTTTATCCTGCCGGCATATTCAACGGCGGAAATCCGTCTCATACATGGATCACAGCATTGCTTAAGATGATAATGCAGACAGACTTTATGATTAGCAGGGAAGTTATCTTTTTTGCATAAGGGAGTATTCCATATGCTATTCATTAGCAGGATAGTATCATATGCCTCGTTTTCATTATAAAAAAAACCAAAATAATCACCATCATCCTGGGGAGCGGATTGAACAATACTAATAGTTGGATATTCCAAATCAGACGAAATTTTAATATAAGAATAATTTTTTGCTTTCTTTAATTGCGAGTTATATCTGGGATAATGCTTCCTCACCAACTGACACTCCAAAATTAAAGCATCACGCTCAGAGTCCGCAAGGATATACTCAATATCGGCAATCTCTTTTGCTAACATATAGTATTTTCCTTTTTTCGAATCCACACATTGAAAATATTGTGGAATGCGATTTTTTAATGACTTAGATTTAGCGATATAAATAATTTCTCCATTGCTGTTTCTAAAAATGTAGCAGCCGGAATGTGCAGGTAAATTTTTCACTTTTTCTCTCAAAGTATCCATAGAAACCTCTCGTATAATCGAAGGATAGGTATAACCTGATTCAACCGATTTGCCCCCTTTTTATTTAAAATTATTTATAAAACCGCAATACGAGTATAACAAAAGAAGTTTTTTGATGCAAGCCCCCGGTTATAAATATTTTTTCATTTTACTTATAGTCAAAAGGAGATCAAGTTAAATATATCATCACAATATAAAGATATTAGTCCTGGAAAAGGCAAGTCGAACCGTTCAGCCTTATGTATTCGAAGACGGACGAGATTTCATGGAACATTCTACTTCGTAAGACCTACAAGCGGGGCGTTCCCATGAGCCGGGAGAGAGTGGTCTCATGTCCACAGCTTGAAAAGGTCTTACGAAGTAGAATGTTCCATGAAATCTCTTGTTACCGCGAGCCAGAACAATTTAAGCAGTGAATCTTAACTAAGAAATCATTACAGTTCAACTTTAGCCGTTCTTCAAATCTCGTCCGTCTTCGAAATACATAAGGCTGAACTGTTACAATAATTGGTATATAAAACATCAAATCACATTGACATTTTATTGATATGTATGTATAATATAAAAATGGTATCAGAATAATATCATTTTTATATTATTGATTTGCGTGTAAGCGAATAAAGTGCGAGATCGAGGAAGTAAAAATGTATGCTTGCAAGCATTCTTGCAAGCATTCTTGCAAGTGCATTTTTATAACGAGGACAATGGACGAAGTCCATAATATGATTTACAATATAGAAATATGCGGAGGGAAAGAATATGGATGAATTAACGAAAAATAGTCAGGAGCAATTATTGCACGAGAAAGAAATCACCCCTAAGTATAGAAGTGGATTAAGAATGTTACTTCTATTATTCTTACTTATGATGCTATCAATTGGCATATCAATTCTTGGATTTATGGATAATATAAATGGTATACCAACTGGAGTATCAATAACAATAGCGATTGCCGGTCTTGTTGCCCTTGTCCTCTTCATGATTATGCTTGGTGGACTCAAAGTACTCAAACCCAATGAAGCTCTTGTATTAACATTATTTGGAAGATATTATGGTACTTTAAAGGGGGCAGGATTCTTCTATGTGAATCCCTTTGTTACATCTGTTAATCCAGCAAAAGAAGGGCCCAGAGACAGAGCAACCACGGAAAGTGAGATAAAGATCAATGGAAAGGAAGCTTCTGTAAATGTAAACTTGAATTCTAAGAAAATTTCTCTCAAAGCATTAACTCTCAATAATGAGAAGCAGAAGATTAATGATCAATTGGGTAACCCTATTATTATAGGTATTGTTATAATATGGAAGGTATCTAATACTGCTAAGGCGGTCTTCAACGTTGACAATTATGTGGAATTTCTCTCTATTCAGTGTGACTCTGCATTAAGGGACATAGTTCGCCTCTATCCTTACGATGCGGGCAATAGCGATGATAATGAGAAGACACTTCGAGGAAGTAGTCAGGAGATAGCTCAGAATCTAAAAACTGAGATTCAGAGGAAAGTGGAGGTAGCCGGGTTGGAGATTACAGAAGCAAGGATTACGCACCTGGCTTATGCCCCTGAGATTGCAGCTGTTATGTTACAAAGGCAGCAGGCATCTGCTATTATTGATGCAAGGCAGATGATTGTAGAGGGTGCGGTAGGAATGGTTGAGATGGCGCTTGAGAAATTGAACCAAAATGATATTGTACATTTAGACGAAGAACGTAAGGCGGCTATGGTAAGTAACTTGTTAGTAGTATTATGCGGGAATAAAGATGCGCAGCCAATCGTAAACAGTGGTTCATTATACTAGTGTTGCGTCTGGTGCGAAAGTACACTAACTCTTAAAAGGTGGTTTTATAATGAAGAATAAAGATTCTGATAAGAAACAAGTGCTGCTGCGGCTATCGCCCGCCCTATGGAAGGAATTGGCGGCCTGGGCCGAAGATGATTTCCGATCAATTAATGGGCAAATAGAGTATTTACTCAGCGAAAGTGTGAAGAAGTATAAAAGGGGCCGCCGACAACAAAATTTTGATGAATCCACTGCAGAAAATTTACTCGAAATTCAGGAGGATGTGTGAAATGCTAATAATCAAGAAGTTTAGTAAGACCTATAAAGGGGGTTGGGATACTGGGCGTAATGGTGCTTGTTATTACCAGCCTGTAGATCTTAAGAAGTAGAATGTTCCTTGAAATCTCGTCCGTCTTAGAATACAAAATGGCTTCAGCAAAAATAATTCAAACCAATTCAAGCCAAAAAGGTATTGACAAAAGGTATTCACTTCTATATGATAAGTTTAATATACTTAAAGGTTGAGATAAAGAGGAGTACATGCATAGTTCTGCCAGAGAAATAACCCGAGTGTCGCTGCACCAGTCTGAGAGGTTATACAGAAAACGTGTATGGAAGGTAGCTTTTGAACCGGAGGGCTGAATCGATATAGTGATAGTTATATCACATAGTAAGCTTTCACGTATGGTTTACGTTACAAACCATAGAGAGATATATTTTATAGAAGAAAGAGTTAGTTATAGTATTCTTACAGTAGAATATATAAGGAAGGTGGTACCGCGAATAATCGCCCTTTACATTTTGTAAGGGGCTTTTTTCCGTGGTAAGGAAGGCTTTTTGATAAAGAAAGGTGGAAAAACATGAATAAAAAATTAGAAAAAACATATGCTCCCCAAAGCATTGAAAACAAGCTTTATAAGAAATGGATGGATAGAAAATACTTCAGCGCTAAAGTAGACAAAAGTAAAAAACCATTCACTGTCGTTATGCCCCCTCCCAATATAACTGGTCAGCTCCATATGGGTCACGCATTAGACAACACTATGCAGGACGTACTTATCCGCTTTAAAAGGATGCAGGGATATAATGCACTATGGTTGCCAGGAACAGACCACGCCAGCATAGCAACCGAAGTCAAAGTGATACAAAAGTTAAAAGACGAAGGAATAGATAAAAAGGAACTGGGACGAGAAAAATTTCTTAAAGAAGCATGGAAATGGAAAGATAATTATGGCGGACGTATTACAGAGCAGCTTAAGAAAATGGGTTCTTCCTGCGATTGGGACAGAGAAAGATTTACCTTGGATGAAGGGTATTCAAAGGCTGTTGAAGAGGTGTTTATTTGGTTATACGAGAAGAGCTATATTTATAAAGGTGCCAGAATCATTAACTGGTGTCCAATTTGTAAAACTACCATATCAGATGCAGAAGTAGAGCATAAGGAGAAGGCAGGGCATTTCTGGCATATCAAATATCCAGTCACAGGCAGTGATGAATTTGTGGAAATCGCTACGACAAGACCAGAGACAATGCTTGGAGATACTGCGGTAGCTGTTCATCCAAATGATGAAAGATATACGCATTTAATTGGAAAGACAGTAATACTACCTATCGTAAATAAAGAGATTCCAATTGTAGCAGATACCTATGTTGATAAAGAATTCGGTACCGGAGTGGTAAAAATTACTCCTTCGCATGACCCAAACGACTTTGAAGTGGGAAAAAGACATGATCTTCCTCAAATCAACATTATGAATGATGATGCAACTATCAATGAAAAGGGTGGGAAATTTGTCGGAATGGATCGCTATGAAGCGCGGAAAGCCATTGTAAAAGAATTAGATGAGCTAGGACTTTTAGTGAAAGTAGAAGACCATACTCATGCTGTTGGAACGCACGACCGATGTGGAACGGTAGTAGAACCACTTATTAAACTGCAATGGTTTATAAAAATGGAAGAACTGGCAAAACCAGCTATTGAGGCAGTAAAAAATGGGGATACAAAGTTTGTTCCCAAAAGATTTGAGAAGACTTATTTTAACTGGCTGGATAATATAAGAGACTGGTGTATTTCAAGACAGCTTTGGTGGGGACATAGAATACCGGCATACTACTGTGATACATGTGGGCAAGTAACTGTAGCAAAGGCAAAGCCTGTGGCATGCAGCAAATGCGGCTGTACACATCTAACGCAAGATGTGGACACACTGGGTACCTGGTTTAGTTCAGCACTCTGGCCATTTTCCACATTGGGCTGGCCTGAGAATACAGAGGATTATGAATATTTTTATCCTACAGATGTGTTAGTAACGGCCTATGATATTATATTCTTCTGGGTAGTAAGAATGATGTTTTCCGGACTTGAATATACAAAGCAAGTTCCGTTTCACACAGTACTCATGCATGGGTTAGTAAGAGATTCACAGGGGCGTAAAATGAGCAAATCCCTCGGAAATGGAATCGATCCATTAGAAGTAATAGATAAATACGGAGCAGATGCCCTGAGAATGACCTTACTGACTGGAAATTCACCAGGAAATGATATGCGGTTCTACTGGGAAAAAGTAGAAGCAAGCAGAAACTTCGCCAATAAAGTATGGAATGCGTCCAGATTCATCATGATGAATCTGGAAAAGGCGGCAGAAATTAATGTTGCCCCGGAAGATTTAACTGGAGCTGATAAATGGATTCTGTCCAAAGTAAACTCTCTAACAAAAGAAGTAACCGATAATCTGGAAAAATATGAGATGGGATTAGCGATTCAGAAAGTTTATGATTTCATCTGGGAAGAATTCTGCGACTGGTTTATTGAGATGGTAAAACCCAGACTATATAATGATGAAGATACAACAAAAACAGCAGCCATGTGGACACTTAAGACAGTTCTCTCAGATGCCCTGAAATTGTTACATCCATTTATGCCATTTATTACAGAAGAAATCTACTGCACATTAAAACCGGAAGAAGAGTCTATTATGATCGCAGAGTGGCCTTTATTTAAAGAGGAATGGAATTTTAAACAAGAGGAACAAGCCATTGAAACAATCAAAGCTGCAGTCCGTGGTATCCGTAACGTAAGAACCGATATGAACGTGCCGCCCAGCAAAAAGGCAAATGTATTTGTTGTTTCAAGTAATAAAGAAACAAGAGCCATTTTTGAAAGCGGAAAGGTATTTTTTGCAGCATTTGGATATGCAAACGAGGTTTATATTCAGCAAGATAAGGCAGGCATTAGCGAAGATGCGGTATCAGCGGTAATTCCTAATGCAGTTATCTATATTCCATTTGCCGAACTGGTAGACATACGGAAAGAAATCGATCGTTTAAAGGGTGAAGAAAAGAAGTTGCAGGGTGAGCTTGACAGAGTAAATGGGATGCTAAATAATGAAAAGTTTGCGAGCCGTGCACCGGAATCGAAAATACAGGAAGAAAGGGGAAAACTTGAAAAGTATAGCCAAATGATGAAACAGGTACAGATAAGACTTGCACAATTAGCGAAATAATATTAAAATAGGGAACGAACCTATTTTTCTATAAAATACTTATATATTTTATAGTTTATATGGAATAGATAGTTTTCGTATGCAATTGGCCAGGGGAGGAATGCTTGCGTTCCTGCATTTGGCAAGTGCTGCGATGGTCAAATACCCCGCAGCTATCTAGTTGTGGGGTATTTGATTTAAAATGTATGAACTATTAAAGGAGGTATCCGATGAAAGACAAACAACTAGTTGAAAAATTAAATAAACATTCCATCGTTCTCCATATATTAGCTTCCCTTATCGGTTATTTTCTGATAGAGGTCATTTGCCGGCATTCATTTAAGGAAACGTACACCTACATGACAGCGAGATCTTTGGTATTCCTTTATAATGCTTTTTTAATATTTGTAACCACTCTTATTGTGTATTTATTTAAAAGGAGGGTATTTTACAGGTTATTGCTGCTGGTACTCTGGCTGGGTCTTGGGATTGTAAATGGCGTCGTACTCCTTTATAGGGTAACTCCTTTTACCGGACCAGACCTGCAATTAGTAACAGATGCACTCAAATTAATCACGATATATATGAGCATTCTTCAAATAGTACTGGTAGCTTCTGGCGTTGTATTGGTTGTAATACTCTTGGTTATACTCTGGAGAAAAGCACCTATATATCAGCAAAAGATAAATTACATAAGAAATATGCCAGTATTTTTAATGATGTGTCTTTCTCTTTGGGGCTTGACTGACGTTGCTTTAGATAATCGTGTACTGTCCAATTACTTTGGAAATATTGCATTTGCCTATCAGGACTATGGATATCCATATTGTCTGGTTACAACGATTTTTAACACGGGAATGAATGCACCACATAATTACTCCGATGAATCTATCAGTAATTTAATTGCGGCTGAACCTGTCACTGCAATGGCTGCCAGGGAAGAGCAGACCTTGCCCAATATTATATTTTTACAATTAGAGTCATTTTTCGATCCTTCTCTGGTAGAATTTCTGGAATTATCGGAGGATCCGATTCCGAATTTCAGACAATTGAGCGATGCGTATTCTTCGGGCTACTTTAGAGTGCCATCCGTTGGAGCGGGAACTGCCAATACAGAATTTGAAGTGATTACAGGCATGAGTCTAAGATATTTTGGTCCGGGGGAGTATCCATATAAAACCATTCTAAAGAAAACCACATGTGAAAGTATGAGCTATGATCTAAAAGAACTAGGCTATACCGCTCATGCGATTCACAATAATGAGGCTGATTTTTACGATAGAAATTATGTGTTTTCACAACTCGGATTTGATACCTTTACTGCGGAGGAGTATATGAATATTACCGAATATACGCCAACCGGGTGGGCAAAAGATTCCATCCTGACATCGCAGATTATGGCAGCTTTGGAATCTACTGAAAAGCAGGATTACATTTACACCATTTCCGTACAGGGGCATGGAGAATACCCGACAGACTACGCAATAGAGGATCCGTCAATTTCGGTTTCCGGGTTCGAGGATGAAAGTAAAAAAAATCAATGGGAATATTATATTAATCAGGTATATGAGATGGATCAATTTATCGGCGAATTAGTTGAAACATTATCAGAGTTTGATGAAGATGTTGTTCTGGTTATGTACGGAGATCATTTGCCAACTTTAGGATTAGAAGTGAGCGATGTAAAGAATCGTTACTTATTCCAGACAGAATATGTAATATGGGATAACATGGGCTTGTCTGAAAAAGACCAGAACATTTCCTCCTATCAAATTGGTGCGGAAGTTCTAAATCAGTTGGATATACATGTGGGAACTATATTCACGTACCATCAAAATAGAAGGAATTCCAAGAATTATCAGGTTAATTTGGAAGAACTGCAGTATGATATTTTATATGGAAATCAATATGCTTATGGCCAGGAGAACCCCTTTGAAGCAACAGAAATACAAATGGGACTAGAGGAAATCAAAGTTAACAATGTAAAAAATGTTACAGATGACAGAATATATATCTATGGAAGTAACTTTACAGTATCCAGTCAGGTTCGAATAAATGGAAAGCAACAGAATACAGTCTTTGTTAGTTCTAAATTACTGATCGTAAATGATAATACGGTAAAAGAGGATGACGTGATAGTAGTAGATCAGGTTAGCAATAGTACTGGTGCGGTGATTTTGAGTCAGACAGAAGAGTATATTTATGCTAGGTAGGTTCTGGGTTGGTGCCGGACGAGATTTGGTGGGTACGGTCCGGTTGTCGTAAATGATAACAGGTTAGGTCTGATTGGCCACAAATTATGTAAAATTGTCATGATAATAAAAAATATGTTAAGAAATTCTATAAAATACCATATTGTGAAGTCAAAATTTGCGACTGAAATTGCTTGCATATCAAAAATACTATATTATAATAAGATAAGGGTCTGTATGTAATTCAAGAACGCCTTAGCATTCTAGCTGCGGGCGGTTTATTTTCTTGCTTTAAAGAAATTGCGTCCTATAAAGCAAAAACCCTCCGGGGGATGCGCATAGTACATGGTCAATGGAGGGGATCGAAGTTGGATTATATGAATGCAGTGGAATATATCTATAGTATTCCTAGATTTTCAAAAAAGAATAAACAAACGAATACGTTAGCATTTATGGAAAAGTTAGGAAGACCCGACATGCAATTTAAAGTCATTCACGTGGCAGGAACCAATGGAAAAGGTTCTGTCTGTGCCTTTTTGTCCAATATTTTAGTCTTATCTGGCAGAAAAACCGGCCTGTTTACATCTCCACATCTAATTAGGATAAATGAGAGATTTCAGGTAGATAATATACCGGTCACAGACGAAGCGCTCATCCATTCTTATGCGATTGTAAAAAGAGCTATTGACGAAATGGTAGGGGATGGATATCTACATCCAACTTTTTTTGAAACGGTATTTGGTCTGGCTATGGTTATATTTGAAAAAGCAGGAGTGGAATATGTTATTTTGGAAACAGGTCTTGGAGGGCGTCTGGATGCTACCAATATTGTGGAACAGCCGCTGGCTACGGTCATAACCTCCATAGGTTACGACCATACTGAGATATTGGGTGAGACACTAACGCTGATTGCAGTGGAAAAGGCAGGAATTATAAAAGAAAATGCGCCGCTCATCTATGATGGAAGAAATGAAGAAGTGGAAGAAGTCATACTGGGAAAGGCAAGGGAAATGCATGCTCCTTGCTATGGTGTGAAAGAACAAATGTATAAAATTTTAATGAATACCCATAAAAGCATTGATTATTTATTGGATTCCCAGTATTATAAAAAGGTTAAAGTAACTTTACCATTTGTGGCAGACTATATGATTATCAATAGCGTACTGGCAATGACAACCGTGGCTGTATTAAATGAAACCTACTTTCAAAAAGAAGGACAACCTATAGAAGAGTCACTAATTTTAAAAGCGGTTGCAGCCACAAGATGGGCAGGACGTATGGAGATGGTTCTTCCAGGGGTTATTTTAGATGGCGCTCATAATAGTGATGGAATAGAAGAATTTATCAAAACAGTAAATAAATTCCAGGATGTGGAAAAGCTTGTTCTGCTCTTTTCAGCAGTAAAAGAAAAGAATTATGAGAAAATGATAGAAAGTATTTGTAATAAAACACAGTTTGATACTATAATTGTAACTGAAATGCAAAATAGCCGTATGGTAAGAGCGGGCGTGCTAGCTGATATTTTTAAAAAGTACACAAGGACAGAAATTTTAACAGAGCCTGATGTTTCAGAAGCATTTGAAAGGGCAAATGCTATGAAAGACAATGGAATTTTATTTTGTGGAGGATCTCTTTATCTGGTAGGGGAGGTAAAGGATATCATAAGGAGGAAACATAATGATTAACTATGAAGAGGAACTTAAGAAATTTCAACCAAGTTTAGAAGTGAACGAAGCAGAAGATGCTATCTATAATAGAGATGTAACTGATGTAACCGATATCCTAAAAGAAATGTTGAAGGACACAAAAGAAAAGAAAAAATAAAACCGGGGGGATATATAAATGAAATGTTTAAATTGTAATGCCCCCTTAGGTAATATTAACTTCTGCCCTGAATGTGGAGCAGATATGAGTATTTTAAAGAGGGTAGAAAGAATATCGAATTTAAACTACAACGAAGGACTTGACAAAGCTTCGGTCAGAGATTTGTCGGGCGCAATTGTTTGTTTAAAACGAAGTCTTAAGTTCAACAAGTATAACATTAAGGCCCGGAATTTACTTGGGCTTGTGTATTATGAAACCGGGGAAGTAGTATCTGCCCTAAGCGAATGGGTTATTAGTAAAAATCTGCATGCGGAAAATAACATTGCAGATGAATATATAAAGAAACTGCAGGCGAATCCCAATAAGCTGAATACAATCAATCAAACGATCAAAAAATATAATCAGTCCTTAATTTATTGTCAGGAAGGCAGTGAAGATATGGCGATTATCCAACTAAAAAAAATATTGATTCAGAACCCCCAATTTATTAAAGGGTATCAACTATTGGCACTTATATATTTAAAAGACGAAAAATACGAAAAGGCTAGAAAAATACTTAAAAAAGCCGCCCGTATTGACAATACGAATACCATTACATTACGATATGTCAGAGTAGTGGATGAAGCAACGCGAACAAAGACCAGTTTAGAGGAACGCAGTGGCAAGCGGAGGGAAAAGGATAGCAGGATTAGACGGGATGGAACCATATATTATGTTTCGGACAACGAAACGATCATTCAACCCACTACATTTCAGGAGTCTTCTATTATAGCTACCTTTATTAACCTAATAATAGGGATGGTAGTCGGAGCAGCCGTAGTATACTGCCTGATTGTTCCAGATAAAAAACAGGAAGTGAGCAATCAGGCTAATGTGGAAATTGCCCAGTATGGAGAGAGAATATCTGCTTTACAAGTTACGGTGGACTCCATTCAGTCGCAATTAGATTCCAGTAATGCTTTAATTGAACAAGCCAATACCAATGCTTCGAAAGCGAATGCCATAGCCGCAAGCTACACTGATTTAATTAAGGCTGCGGCTGCCATAGAAAGCGAAGCGACCGCAGACAAAGATTCTGCAGTTGTACTGCTTGCGGCGGTTGACCGTGCTTCTTTGGACTCTGCCGGTCAGGTTTTATACGATAATGTGAAAGTTAAAGTAGATTCCCATAATCTGACAGCACTTGAAGCAAAGGCAGATACCTTGTTCGCCAGTCAGGATTATGCCGGAACTATTACAGCTTTAGAAGAGGCAAGGATCTCAGGAGAAATCACGGATGCATCCTTAGAAAAATTGGCAAAATCCTACTACAATACACAGGACGTTGCAAAGTCAAATGCAGCTTTTCATGAACTAATTACGAGAGTTCCCTCCAGAACGGTGGAATGGGAAACCTACTTGCAAAAAGGCTTGCAAGTAGGCTTGCAAGAATAAGAGAAACCTCTGAATTGGGGACGTATATACTATATATGCGTTCCCTTTTCTGGTGGGAAGGGCAGGTAGTAAAGCAACCAAAGCCAAAGGAAAGGAAGAAGATATGAATGAATTATTTGAGGTGACTGGTCAGGTATTGACTGTTTCGGTGCCGGCGGAGTTGGATCATCATAATGCGGAAAAGATTAGAACGGGAGCCGATCAGATTATCGAAAGGCGTCTTATTAGTAAGTTAGTATTTGATTTTGAGAAAACTAATTTTATGGATAGTTCCGGGATTGGAGCGATTATGGGAAGATACAAGAATATTAGATTAATGGGTGGTACGGTAATTGCTGTTAACGCAAATCAGAGAGTAAGAAAAATATTGACCTTGTCGGGGATTTATAAGCTAATTGAAATATATGATGGTCTGCCACATGAAAAAAATCATATTTAAGGGGGATGAAGATGAGTAACGTGAATAAAATGAAAATAGAATTTGATAGCAGGTCTTGCAATGAGGGATTTGCCAGAGTGGCAGTAGCAGCCTTTCTTACCCAGCTTGACCCAACATTGGAAGAAGTATCTGACGTGAAGACAGCTGTGTCAGAGGCTGTGACGAACTGTATTATTCATGGCTATGAGAATGAAGTACATAAAATAATCCTCGAGTGTAGAATAGAATGTAACGAAATTGAAATAGTCATAATGGATACCGGAAGAGGTATTGAGAATATAGAACAGGCTATGGAACCACTATTTACGACTAAGCCGGAACTGGATCGTTCCGGAATGGGATTTGCTTTTATGGAAGCATTTATGGATCAGGTAAAGGTAACTTCTAAAATGGGGGAAGGTACTAGTATTTATATGAAAAAAATCATAGGAATGGATAGTACCCTGACGGAAACGGGAAAGGAAGAGTAGATGGATCGTACCCTTGCGCTTATTGAAAGATCACACCAAGGGGATAAAGAAGCCAGAGATACATTGGTAGAGGAAAACTTAGGACTCATTTGGAGCATTTTAAAGCGCTTCCAAGGAAGAGGTCATGATATCGAAGACCTTTTTCAAATCGGAAGTATTGGTCTGATAAAGGCTATTGATAAATTTGATACCAGCTTTGGAGTCAAATTTTCGACTTATGCA
>Ga0153997_1000087_pt1 | contig 26536 bp, 28 predicted proteins | sample TSNC081MetaG_FD_104750 | JGI IMG/M metagenome (GOLD analysis project Ga0153997, IMG submission 104750) | Attine ant fungus gardens microbial communities from North Carolina, USA - TSNC081 MetaG | ecosystem: Host-associated > Fungi > Mycelium > Unclassified | place: USA: North Carolina, Lumber...
CTGGGAAAGCTTGGCTAGGTGCACACTTGGATTGCATCACACCCGTAAGGTTTGGTGTTGGGGGTGCAGACAAGGGGGCAACTGAGTGTGGAGGGTCCATGAGTGATCAACTAACTGTATTTTCCAGAGGAGCTTTTGTCACAGTGTGTAAAGGTTGACACCTTAAGGAGACTATGTGATGACGATCTAGAGAGATCTTACGATCCTTTCACAACCACTGATATATATTTTACTGGAGCTGCGTATAATTCTTATTTCTCTAATTATTTATAAACCTTCAACTTTGATAATCTCCCCTTGGATCTTTAGCATGCAATTGGGAGCTGGCATATCATTATTTTGTTTGTCCCAGTGTGCAATTCCCTTTTGCACCCTTTTACTGGAGCAATTTCACAACGAACAAGAGAAAATCCTTTAGGCCCTCATGTTCTTCAAAAGTGGTTGTGCCACCAAGTGGTCTGAGAACATGTTTCGTTAGAAAGCGGACACCAGCATTTTCCCCATCCAAACCTGGGGGGACTTTGAACAACAGTTCCAGGTCCACTTCTTCCCTGTTAACGCGGAAGCGGACACAATCAATGCTCTGGAAGAAGCCTCCTACCACTAAGGAGGTCGGATGGTGAACGACTATCTAGACAACTTCCAAGCCCTGGTCTTCAACCCAAGATACATAGATCCCCAGACACTAGTGGTGAAATTTTAACGAGGTCTCAGATTGGGCATTCAGAACCAGATCGCTACTATGCCATACAAACGACCTGCTGACACCGACCCCACTGCATGGTATAGAGCAGTATAGAGGATTGACCAGGTGCGCCTCGCCAATGAGGCTTTCTAGTCTGTGTCATACTCTGCCCCTTCCACACCGCTTAAGACCGTTTTCATCCGACCCCCACCTTTGTCTGCAACAAAACTGCCCCCCATTTCACCCTTTCCGGTTGCCTCAAAACCTCTGCCGCCTGCTCCGTCTATGAGAGTCCCCATAGACGTCGATGCAACTAGGAAAACGAGGTCCTTGTCTCTGCAGGGATGTTACCGATGCGGAGACATGAACCATGTAGTCCGAGACTGCTCCCACTATATAGACGTTTGCCAACTCACTTTGGAGCAACGGGAGGAGTTGATTGAAGATTTGTTGGCATTGAAAGATGCAGTTCCGTCAGAGGAGTCTGGTCCCCCGAAAGAGAAGGATTTTGCGTAACGCAGCTAGTGATAAGTGTGCCCTGGTCACCAGTAAATAAGTTCACTGTATTGACTATAGAGGATTCCAATACAATTGACAGTGAACTAGTAGACGCACAGTCCCTTAACCCTCTAGCCACTGCTCCACTCTGTAGACCCAAGTAGGAGAAGAGGCTGCCCAAGCTCTTCTCAATTAGCGCCTTAGACGTATGAAGGACTTTCCTGCTTCTGCCAGTAGAAGTTGGAACCACGGACACAAGTGAACTCCACTCCGTCAAGGCTCTCCTAGATTATGGAGCAACCAGAAGCTTCATCGACAGAGATTTCGTCTGTTCAAAAGGGATAAACACTTAGACTCTCTCATGTAACATCCTGGTCTTCAATGTCGACAGTTCTCCTAACGAGGCAGGACAGATTTCTGAAGTCGTGGACATAGTTCTTCGCTACAAGACTCACTCCGAAAGGATACTTCTAGCCATCTCTGGACTTGGGAAGCAGAGTCTGATCCTAGGCTACGACTGGCTCAAGGACCACAATCCCAGAATTGACTGGGAAAAGGGAGAAGTCAAAATGATCCATTGTCCACTCCGGTGTGAAGGAGGACATGCCATGCAGAAGGAACAGACCTGCCAGAAGAGGATTGAACTCTGAGCCCTCTGATTGTGTTGCGACAGACTCACACCCCTGTTCCAAGAAGAACTAAAGCTTGAAGACATACCTTCACCAACATACTACCCTGATTGGGAGCCCGGAGACCGACTGTATCTTACATGTATTTTCCTGGAGCTTACTCAGGCCAACCTCTAAGCCACGGCTACGACCTCCCAGCGTCTCGCAGAAGGAATCAGGCACAGTAAAGAGACGCATACCACTACTACTCCGCTGCCTGTCTATGTCGCAGAGTTCTAGTCCGTGTTTGCTAAGGAGGACTTTGACATACTGCCCAAGCACCGCAAGTAGGATCATGCTATCAAACTGATACCTGGAGCAGAGCCTAAGTCATCAAAGGTCTATCCCCTGTCCCTGTTGGAACAGGCTGAGTTGGACACCTTCCTAGAGGAAAACCTGCGTACTGGACGAATACGACCTTCCAAATCTCCCATAGCGGCCCCTGTGTTCTTCATTAAAAAGAAAGATGGTTTGCTTCAGCTGGTCCAAGACTATTGTGTGCTGAACACTGTAACTATCAAGAACAGGTACTCTCTTCCTTTCATCTCCCAACTTGTCTCCCAACTCCATGAAGCCAGGTACTTCACAAAACTTGATGTCCGATGGGGTTTCAATAATGTATGTATCAAGTCCAGAGATGAATAGAAAGCGGTCTTTCGCACCAACTGCGGCCTCTTCGAACCTCTCATAATGTTCTTCAGAATGACCAACAGTCCCGCCACCCTCCAAACTATGATGAACAATATCTTCAGAACCCTCATAGCTGAAGGGATCGTAGTGGTATACTTGGACGACATTCTGATCTTTATGAAGACGGAAGAGAAACATGAATGAGCAGTCTGGTGAGTCTTAGAGATACTAGTGGAGCATAAGTTATTCCTTCGCCTGGAAAAGTGTGAGTTCCATCAGAAGCAGATTGAGTATCTCAGACTGGTCATCTCGGAGAACAAGGTCAAAATGAACCCTGTTAAAGTTGCCAGAGTCTGCGATTAGCCTACCCCAGAGAATTAGACTGACATGCAGGCTTTCATAGGCTTTGTTAACTTTTACCATCGCTTCATCTGGGATTTCTTAACCATTGCCAGACCCCTCTTCAACCTCACTTGCTCCGACAAGGCCTGGAACTGGAATGCCAAAGAACAGGAAGCCTTCGAACATCTCAAGATGGCGGTGACCACTGCTCCAGTCCTGGTATCACCTTAGAACTTGGAACCCTTCTGCATCGAGGCTGATAGTTCTAACTTCGCCTCCAGAGCCATTCTCTCTCAGAAACTACCCGGAGAGGAGAAATGGCACCTGGTAGCCTTTTACAGCAAATCCCTGTCTCCGGTGGAATGGAATTATGAGGTCTATGACAAGGAAATGCTTGCTATCATTCATATACTGGAAGAGTGGAGGCATTTCCTGGAAAGAGCCTGGCACCCAGTAGAGATCTGGACAGACCACAAGAACCTGCAGTATTTCATGATGGCTAAGAAACTCAACCATCGCCAGGCTCGTTGGTCCCTGTGCTTAGCTCGCTTTGACTTCAAGTTAATCCACTGTCCAGGACGTTCTATGGGGAAGCCAGATGCATTATCACGAAGACTAGACCATGGCAATGGAGCCTCTGACAACGAAGATGTGGTCCTCCTACGACTGAAGCTCTTTGCAATCTGAGCTCTCAAAAGAGTTCAGCTGGAAGGACTGAAGAAGGACATTCTTAGAGAAATTCGTCAAGGGAACCAGAAAGAAGACCAGAAAGAGCCAGTGGCAAAGGCAGCAAAGGAACTCTGGCAAGCATCAAGTAAGACGGTCTGCTTTGTGGAATGGTTGAAAGACGAAGGACTACTCCAGTTTAGAGGCAAGATCTACGTTCTCTGGAACCCAGACTTACGGAGGCGAGTAGTCTCACTGTACTATAATATGAAGGTCACTGGACATCCTGGACGCTGAAAAATGCTAGAGTTAGTATCTAGGAACTACTAGTGGCCTCAAATGTCTAGGTATATCAGACAGTACATCAGCACCTGTGACCTCTGCCTTAGAATGAAACTGATAAGGCAGGCTTTAGTAGGCGAACTGCACCCTCTCTAGATCCCGGACTCACAATGGGATATGTAAGGGGATGCCCTAGAGTAGCTCAGGTAACCTGGTATGGGTAAGTATTATCTAGCTTGCTCTCGGATTCTTGAAGCCTGCTATTCATAGTTCCTTTCTCTCTTGTTCTCATTGCCATGGTTAGTACTACATAGCCTTATTAGGTATAGTAGTTATTAGTGTCCTAATCTGTGTTTCCTTAGCGACCAGCGCACAGACTGGCTAGTCTAGTATATATAGCTAGTGATGTACAGTAGAATACCTTACCTTAATATTAATTAGAGCTCCTGGGCTATTTATCACTCTTGCCTAAGACGCCTCTTCCACTAATCGTCGAGTGTGTTCTGGGACACCTCTGAGTGCCCCCTTACAGGATACGCTTAGTGTGGACTTTGTTGTAGAGCTTCCTCTTTTCTCCAGACACAACGCAGTGATGACAGTGGTGGACTCAGTGTTGAAACGAGCACACTTCATTCTGATGCACACGACGGTAATGGCAGAAGGAGCAGCCAGGCTTTTCTTGCATCAAGTCTGGAAGCTCCATGGCCTTCCGAAGTGCATAATCTCGGACTGTGGACCTCAGTTTGTAGCTCATTTCACCAGAGAACTTTATTGTTTACTAGAAATAAAGTTGGCATTTTCTACAGTCTGGCACCCTCAAACCGATGGACAGATGGAGTGTGTCAACCAAGAGTTGGACCAGTACCTTCGGCTCTTCGTAAATGAGTGGCAAGACGACTGGTACGACCTCTTACCCATGGCAGAGTTCCAACACAACAATTATGTCCACTTCACTACCTAACAAACTTTGTTCCTGCTTGATACTGGAAGACTTCCTCGCATGGGCTTTAAACCCCAACAGAACTCTTCCGGTCTAGAGACAGTCAATGAATTCATGGAAAGGATGAAGATGGCGATTGAAGAAGTGAAGTCTGTGATCCACAAAGCACAGGACGACATGAAAAGATACTATGACTAACAAAAAACTTTGGCTCTGGTGTTCAAACCTGGTGACAAAGTCTTTTTTGACGCGTCGGATATCTGGTGTCACGCCGTACAAATGTTTAGGCAAAATAAGTGACAATTTGTACCCTAATAACCAGAATAACCAGCTCGAGAGAAGAGCTTGGCCCCCCTAGAGATGTTTCCTAGATGCCCAGTCGTGAACTCAAGCATCTAGCTTGAGTAACAGAGTAGTGGCTGTGACTACTACTACATACACCTCATAGATGCTTGCCTAGGCACCCTGTATCGGATTTCTGACGGATTTCCCTTCTAGAAGTGCTCTCGAGGATAGAAGCGAACTTAGACAGATTAATGTGACCTAAGCAACGTCATATCTCAGCAGCCAGTAGCATTATTCATAGAAGAGTTACAATTAGATTCAGGCTATCATCACTGATGGCTAATTATAGCAAGATCAAGAAAGTCGAGTCACCATGGAGTCACCTCACAACGGCAGTGGAAGGAAATTGGAATACAGGAGAGTGAGAAGATATAGAAGAGGTAAAGAGAAGAACAGGAAAGCGAAGGAGAGAAGTAGCAGAAAGGCTAGATGAAGGAAACACGCAAGAGAGCAAGATGGCTCAAGACCATCATCTCTGCCTATGGTCTGTCAAGAAGCTCGAGATTCGACCATCATGCAAGGAAAGGTTCCCAGAGTAGGACTAAGAGAGCAGGGAGCAGTTAGCCAGTGTTTGGGAAGGGCACCGTCTTATCATTACAGCCTTGCTATGTTTGGGAATTCAGAGGTTTTCTTTGTCTCACTTTCTTTGTTGTCTCTTTGCTTTGTAATCACAATAAAATACTCTAGGGCACAGAAGGGAACTCAAGCATCATACTCCCACCATTATCCCTCTTTGTTGCTCTAGAGCTTAATGGCTATTTTGAGTGACTAAGTTTCATATTTTCTAAGTGTTCTACTTTACTTTCTAAAAACCCCCTACACCTCTCCCTCAACGGGAATTCGAGCCCCAACAGACTTGGGCATTCACTTACGCTAGAAGTTAATAGCTCACTATGTGTCATTGGAGTCGGCTTCCAGTTGTATGGTCAGCTGAAGAAGAGCCTACACAACGGCATGGGAGTTCTAGGTAGTTCTGCTGTATTGATGGCAAGCCAGACTACTAGACTAGGTAAGGGCAGTAATGTCACGACGCGAGACAAACGCGCGTTTTAGAGATCCTATTCCAGTGAGATCTACCTCAAGTGGATTCTTAAACACTTTATTATTGTTTCCTTTGGTCTTTTGAATTGTACCCTATTATTTCCCCTATTCCCAAGCTCTCTTTTGTTATTTGATTATCTCCCTAGTGCCTGCTTGTTTAGTGCACAACTGTGAAACATCTTGGGGATTATTATATTTTCATTTGTTATCACCCTTGTCTCGAGATCAAATTCCCTTTGATCCCCATCATCTGGAGCCTACCGCGAGAGGAGTTTCAGATTTCTTAGGGAGCTTTCATCATTACCGTGCTGTTTACTTATTCTTCTTCATGCTTTTCTAATCAAACATCTGATAAAACAGCTAACAACACTAACAACTCTACCTGAGAGAACATTCCTTTAGAAACTAGAACGAGAAGTCGGCAGACTTCAGCAGCACGACGCACTAGAACGATAGAACTGGTCCCAAATCCAGAACAACTGTTGAGAAGGACAGCACCGACTTGACAAACCAGATTAGCCACGCCGAACCTTTCAATCGTGGAAACAACAATTTATCATATGCCGAAACTGGGTTCTCCATCAGACCACGAGCCCAACCCTTTGTTGAGAACAGAGCCGACAGAAGCAGACTGTCTTTACCAGGACTTTTTGATATATCTAGGAATGAACCTGTAGCAACCATTGTCGAGGAACCGAACCTAAAAGAAGAACTTCCAGAAGAAACGTCTATTCTCTCGTCTGAAATTCTTGGCAACACTTTGAACTCACAACAACTACCACAGAACCCGACTTCACCACCATCAAGAAATAACAGAAGAATGCCGTCGACACCGCATATGCCCCTAGCCTTGAGCCCGAGCGCTCCAAGATGGGATGGTCGAGCCAGAAACCTTTGGACTTATATCAGACTTGTCGAACGGATGCTCGCTGCGACAGAGATTACGGACGAGCAACAGAAACTCAGATGGCTAACAGAATACGTCGACCCGGATATAAACGACCAGTGGACGAGTTTTGAAGAGTATACAAGAGGAGACTGGGACGGCTTCATAGGCCGCCTCAAGTCAGAATATCCAGAGATAACTACAGAAGAGCAGGGTTCTATGGACCAGCTCAGACGGCTTTGCCAAGAAACCCCAGAAATCGGCCTAGCCGAAGAGGAACGTCTGCTGGACTTTAAACGGAAATTCTTTTTTATAGCGCAGAAATGTTTGAAGCCACCGGCTATCACAGGAAATAGAGAATTAGTAGAGTACTTCATGTGGTGCCTGGACGTCAACTTCAGAAAAGCCTTGAACTCGAGATTGAGTCTTTAGGGTCATCTGAGAGTGGATGCGCTGGAGAGGAGCCATGTCAAAGATCCCTATGCCTTAGACCAAGTAATACAGAAGGCCGTTGACCTAGTCAGCGGTAAGACCATAGCTAGAGCCTTGCAGCATAGTGCGACACCAGGTTTGAGCGCAGGGAAGTTGGATCCCAACTCAAGAGCACCTGTGCTGTTCACGAAGCAAGAAGCGACGAGAAAAGTAGAATTATCCCCAGATCTAGAAAGTTTACAGATAGATATGAACGTACTAAAGACTATGTATGAGAAACAGGAAAAAGGACGGAAAAAACATGAGAAGCACATCTAGAGTCTGATCAAGAGTGTTTGCGCCTCGGTTACTAGAAGCGGGTACCAGAGAGAGTTCCTGCCTCCCCCGAATCAGAATAGATATGCCAGTCCTTTAGGACCAGTGGCACCAAGATCGTCTAGGAAATGCTACTACTGTTTTGGGACAAATCACCTGTTCCTGAACTGTATGGTAAAGAACGAGGATGAGCAAAAGGGATTAATATTAGTAGATGGCTTTACCATCAAATTTGCAAATGGGGATCCAATACCTATGGACCCTAATCTGTCCATAAGAGAATGCATAAAGAAGTATTTGCCGTCGTCCGTGGCAGTAATGCTAATGAGCAATCCAGATCCAGAATTGGCAGAGTTTTTGGATAGAGAGCCCGATACCGGGTATAACCAAAATATATTACCCAAGACTATATTGAAGAGACTGCAAGTCGGTCCCCCTAGAAGAGAACAGCTGTAGCCAGAAGTGGCGCAGCTGAGGAATAAAGTAAAGGACCTAGAAGTTATGCTACAGAAGTTACAGACAGATAGCAAACCAGAACCGGAAGAGGAGGATATAGAAGGCTTCCTCAGAAGGATGGCAGCTGAGTATACTCAGTCAAAAGGATCGCAAAAGAAAAGATCAGATTTTTAGAGGAACCGAGGAAGAAACTGTCTCTCGAGAAAGCGGTTCGTTTCTGAGAGTCGCGTGTTTCAGAGGATCCTATAGAGAGCCGAGAAACAGAAGTCATAACAGAGTCTAGGACTAGTCCTAGAGCCCCAGGAAGCGGAACAGGAAAGACTTTCGCCAAACGGAACGAGTTCCCGTACCAAGGGGTACCAACTCAGAAGCCGGTAGTGGAAGTTCCACCCTTGCCTGCTAAATATTTCAGACAGTTCCAGAAGAAAGTGATATCACCAAAACCAAAGGCACCGATAGAAGAAGGCATCAAGGCAGAGGATATCTTAGATAGAATGTTAGAAGGCGAGATGACAGTAACGCCGAAAGAGTTATGGGCGATAGCGCCTAAGCTCTGGACGGCACTAAAAGAAATTCTGACTAGTCGTCATACTAGTACAGAAGAGAAAGAGCTTCCTCGAGAGCAACCTAGACTGATAGCCGAGACCAGCGTAGTCAAAATAGATCGCCTATGGGGGCCCCTGGCTATACAGGCCAAAATAGAGGTCGCGCCTGGAGAAAAGACAGAACTCTGGACCATGAAAGATTTGGTAGTGCAGTTTTTAGAGACCCTCCATCCCTCAGAAAGGGCGTATCAGGTGTTCATGTTAGAGGAGTGCGTGCGAGAAGAAAGTGCCCCCGAGATGGCACACCTGAGAGTTGTACTAGTGTTGGTAAATGGAGTAACAGAAGAAGAGGCCCTACTTGACAGTGGCTCCCAGATAGTCTCAATGATGAGAGATGTGGCGGCAGCCAACAAGATAAGCTGGGACCCAGGTCTTAGCATATAATTACAAAGCACGAATGGGAGCCTGTCGCGAACCTGTAGATTGGCAAAGAATGTGCCGTTCACGTTAGGAGATGTTACAGTGCTGCTTCAAGCGCATATAATGGAAATGGCGCCATACAAGATTCTATTAGGAAGGCCGTTTGATGCCATAACTGAGAGTACGATTGTAAATGATCAAGAAGGAAACCAGACAATCAATATAACCTGTCCCAACACCGGAACCAGAGCAGCAATACCGACTTATAAGCGGGGATCGCTATCAAGAAAGCCAGAGACCCTGGCGCATTTTCACTGAGCCTCGAGGAATCTGAGGAGATGCTCAGACAAGAGGTACCCTGTATCCTGGAAATAGATAAGGAGGGAAAGCCTTTCGTCTTGGAGGCGTTACCTCTAGACATAAAAGAGTTATCACAAGATGAGGTACAATTATTGTACTTACAAAAGAGCATTCAGACAGAGGAAAATAGAAGAGATCTGGTTCTTGAGCAGTTTTTTATGGAGCTCCGCCAGTCTAGAGCTGCCGGAAAGGCAGTAGTGGCAGTGGAGGAAGATAACAAGAAGGTTAGCTTAGAAGAGGCAGCAAACGCAGTCTGTTTTGCTAAGAAATATAAGCCGGTAGCTTTGAAAGTAAAGCCTGTGCTAGGGACCTTACCAGAAAAGTTTAGGATTATAAGGGAAATAACGGGCGATCCTCTTAAGGATCTTCCGAAATTACCAGAGCATCCACTAGAATTTAGCCCAAAAGGAAGATATATGGCGGAGAGAAAAGAGAAACTGGACTTAGGACATATGTCCAATTTCTTGTGGCCAGAAGAGCGGAAACTCATGCATTGGATCATGGCAGAACAGAACCAAGCATTCGCTTGGGAAGATAACGAAAGGGGGAAGTTCAAAGAAGAATATTTTCCGGCAATAGAGATACTGACGGTAGCGCATATACTATGGGTTGAGAGACCATTCAGAATACCGCCAGTGATACATGATGAGGTCTACAGTATAATCAAGAGGAAAATAGATGCGGGTGTGTACGAGCCGCCAAACAGTTCATACTACTCGAGGTAGTTTTGTGTTATTAAGAAAGATGGAAAAAGTCTGCAGATCATGCACAGTCTCAAACCTTTGAATAGAGTGACAATTGCACACTCAGGATTGCCTCTGGCTACAGAAGAACTAGCGATGCATTTCGCAGGAAGAGCCTGTGGAGGGATATTAGATCTGTATGTAGGGTACGACGAGAGTGTGCTTACAAAATGCTCGAGAGACCTTACTACGTTCCAAATGCCCTTTGGAGCTTTGAGATTAGTGACACTACCAATGGGATAGACGAGCTCAGTTCTGATATTCCATGATGATGTTACATATATTCTATGTGACGAGATACCCAGATACACGTTGCCGTACATAGACGATGTGCCTATCAGAAGACCCGCTACCAGATATGAGAAGTCAGACGGTACCTTAGAAGTGTTAGAGAAGAACCCTGGAATAAGACGGTTTATTTTCGAGCACATGGAAAATGTAAATCGGATACTATAGAGAATGAAGTATGCAGGAGGGATATTTTTGGGCCCCAAAACAAAGATATGCAAAGACCACATCACCATTGTGGGCTTCAATTGTTCTTATAAGGAAAGGAAACCTATGAGAGATGCGATAGGCAAGATAATAAGTTGGGGGCCTTGTGAGGACACCACCAACATAAGAGCCTTTTTGGGAACGGCAGTGCAGTGTTGTAACCATATCCTGAACTTCGTAACGGTGGCCTCGCCTTTGTATGAAGTCATAAAGAAAGACGTGACCTTCAAGTGGGGTCCTGTACAAGAGAAAGCGCAAGCAGACTTGAAAGCATTGATTGAATCATGTTTTCATACTAGTTTCCTAGCGAGCAACCTCTGGTACTAGCTGTGGATACCTCATGGAGAGCAGTCGGATACTATATATATCAGAGAGACGAGGATGAACTGAAGCGTATACATTACGTTAAGTTCAACTCACTCCTCATAGATGAGAGACAGCAGAGATACTCGCAACCCAAGAGAGAACTGTGCGGTCTCAGACGTGCCCTCGAGCAGGAGGTATATCTGTTCCAAGGATGTCGAGACTTCATAGTAGAGACAGATGCCAAGTATTTGGCAGGAATGTTGAATAATCCAGGAAAGATGCCCAACATGACGATCAATCGCTGGGTGGACTATATCAGAACGAACTTTTTCTTTGAATTAGTTCATAAGAAAGAAAAGACTTTCAGACCAGACAGACTCGAGAAGAAAATGGTATCTGGGAGATACGATGCCAGAAAGATTTAAAGATAAATCGGAAGACGATGGTAAAGACATTATCGTTAGAAAAGAAGGACAAACAAGGGATGATCTCTTAAGACTGGAAGAGTTCTATAATGAAATCGATTTGAGAGAGGGATTTTATCATGGAATTATAAAAAGTGATCCCTTAATGCAGTTGGGGCGGTCAGAACCAAGAGTTACAAAGAGATCAGAGTACTCAAGAGTGGTTTTTACAGAGACCATGGAGCCCAAGGGAGACGAGAATAACAAGGACTCAGAAGATAATTCTGAGGAGGAAGAGCTAGGGAACTACGACAATAATCAGTGGAGTGACTACGCGAAATATTAAGAAGAAATGTTGTCTAAGATCAAGAGATACTTGATGATTAAAGACCTGTCAGAACTAGGAGTCATGACCGCAGACCAAGCTAGATTTGTGCGACAAGCGTCGCACTACTGGCTGGATAGAGAAGATGGGAAACTTTATAGAAAGAATGTCGGCAGAGGGAATCCCCAGCTGGTTATTGAAATATCAGAAAGGATGTGTCTGCTTAGAGCGTGTCACGACAAGATGGGGCATCGAGGAGCGTATGCAACGGGCAGGATGCTACAGCAGTGCTTCTGGTGGCTAGAGATAGAAGAGGACGCGATTTGGTATGTCAAGTCGTGTTATCTATGCCAGATCAGACAAAGAATAGCGCTTGAGACGCCACCAGTGGTAACTCACACGCCGTTGATATTTCAAGTACTGCATGCAGATACTGTCCATATGACACCTCCATCAAATGGGTGCAGATATATAGTTCACAGTAGATGCGGGTTATCCTCCTGGATGGAAGCGAAAGCACTAAGACAAGAGAATGCAAAAGCCATAGGATAATGGCTTTTCGAAGATATAGTTTGCAGATGGGGCAGTTTGGTAAAGATTGTTACCGATAATGGAGCACTATTTAAGAAGGCCGTAACATGGCTAGAAGAGAAATACGGGATAAAAGGAGTTACTATTTCTCTTTATAATTCACAGGCAAACGGTGTAGTTGAGAGACCACACTGGGACCTGAGACAGATGCTCTACAAAGCTACAAAAGGAGAGGTCAAGAAATGGTTCTGGCATCTATCTCATGTAACGTGGGCAGACAGAATAACAGTGAGAAAAGGAACTGGATGTTTGCTATATTTTATGGTGACAGGAGCGCACCCAACGATACCCCTGGATGTGGTGGAGGCCACATGGCTAGTAAAATATCCAGAGAGAATGGTCTCGAGTGCAGAATTGATAGGATTGCGAACACTAGCCTTGGCTAAACACGCAGAGCATGTAGAGGAGATAAAACAGAGAGTCTTGAGAGAAAAGATCCGGAGGACGCTTCAACTCGAAAGCGACCTCCAACATAAGATAAAAGAATTTAATTTGAAACCAGAAAGCTTAGTACTGGTCAAGAATTCGGCCATTGAGCTCTCGGCAGACAGGAAGATAAAGCCTCGTTACCTAGGATCCATGATAGTGATCAGATGTCTTAGAGGAGAAGCCTTTATATTGGCAGAATTGGACGGAGCCGTTTGACAGAATAAGGTAGTGGCTTTTAGGGTCGTACCTTATCTTGCAAGGAAAGAGATCTCATATAATAAAGAAGTCAAACAGCTTCTAGACACACCAGAAGAAAGTATTCGTCTTCTCTTTGAGAAGATGAATATTTCAGAATTAGACGAGCCACCAGGCATAGAAGAAAACACAGAAACCTGATATATTGGAAACGAGAATAATGGTGAGAACAACAGAACAGGACAGAGAGAGAACTATTTTAATATTTCTCAGAAGGACGAGACCTCTTGTCCTCCTAGACCTGATAGATATGCTCAAATTCCGATATGGTGTTGCGGTACGGCTTGGTCGCGAATTCAAGGTCCCAGATAGACTAAAGGACGTGATTACTGGCCGCAGCGAGAGTTACATCGAGAGCGTTTAAGCTGATCGTGTAGCAGATGTCGGTGTGCAAACTCAAGCCAGGTTGATAGAGCTCGAGGATAGTCTTGAAATAAGCTTGAGCTAGAAATCACGAGATAAAGTGAAACAGAATAAAGAGACAGATTAGAAACAAAACAGAAAGCGAGAAGAAAATGCAGCTCACCTTGACTGACCAGCTTGGCGATGCCATAAGGATTAGCAGTCTAGGAAGAGAGGCATTTAGAGAAAGGGACTATCAGATATAGAAACATAGAGCCTACCTTAGCCTGAAATGTTTCAGGCTTAGGGGACTTAATAATAAAACGAGGAAACTTAAGAACCTTGTGGGGAGAAGCGGACAAACCAGATGCAGAAGCAGATGTTGGCTTGGAAGATGCAGTACTCGCATCGTCGTCCACCTGCATAGGACCCTAGCAGAAGAAGCAATAAGAAAAACAATAATAAGAGAGATAATAAGGAGACATACAGGATCAGAGTTACGAGAAAGAAGGCCTGAGGGGACATTGTTCTCAGAGGCAAGCATAATTACCTCAACCTCATGTTCATTGTCGGTGCGGCCATCGGTGGCAGCAGCAGGGGAAGGGAGACCCTGGATATGGGAACGCTGGATATAAATAACAAAGATTGTATAAGAAAGGGGAGAATGGAGTGTATCTTAGAAGGGGTAGCTTCAGAAGGAGTCTTGTCCGGAGCAGAATGCTTAGCAGCACTAAGCTAAAGCTTAAGGGACAAAGATGATAATATAACAAGAAAAAGACAGACATAGGTGGTTTCTCATGTTGGGCCAAGAAAGCCTAGATCTGTTTATAAGCAGCCGAAAAGACATAAGTTGGATCGTGCTCGCGACGAAAGAGTTCATAAGCATGTCAAGCAGTGACCAAGAGGTGAGGATAATTGCTTCTGGCCAAAGCAGCAGGGTCTCAAGCTAGCTGATCCAGATAGACGTGCTGGAAATAGCGGATCAGAAAAGAAAGAGAATGTACCACAAGGTCAACGAGAGCATCGACAGCACACCTAATAGAACTAAGAGTGGACTTGTTGTACTTGAACCACTCGCTGTAGTGTACAACATTGGAAACAGCATCAGAGAGCTCGACATGAGCATTGAGAGTCTCGCCTTTGACCTCAGACATAGAAAGGGAAGCAAGAAGAGAACGGAGGAACAACTGGCTATATAAACCTCTTCTTCCACGCCCTGCTCAAAAGGGGAAGCTCATAGAACTAAAAGAAAAAAGAAATGCAGACAGAGATTAAATACAGCCAAACACATAATGGAGCTGAAGAGGACCACTACGTGCAGGCACCAGAAAGAAAGAATACATATCGCAACAGAGATAACTCTGCTAGATAATAAGAAGTGTGAGGGCACACTAGCTTAAAGTGGGAGGGAGAAAATGGAAAGACGCGACTAAAACTGGAGCCCGGCAATTTTATGCCAAATAATTTGGAATTACCAGAGAAGTACCGTAAGATACAGGAACAAGAATGAATACAAATGGAGCTCAGAGAACAGAATAGAGAGACCAGAAAAAAAAACCCATATATTTTGTTTTGAGTGAAAAGAACATAACAGACACAAGATAATTCAGAGAATAAGAAAGAACCGGCTAACATAAAGAATACGGAAAACTAGGATTTAGAGAGCCCTCTCCTTGCCCTTGCTCTTTTTACTTATCTTCTCCTTCTTGATAACGACCTCAGGGGATAGGGAACGGAAAAGAACAAGAGCCTCAGAGACCGCATATATGTGACGCTATCTTTAAGCCTCAGAGAGGTGGCCATCATAACCGGCAGCCTAGAGAAAAGGCCCAAAGAGACTATTGATTGTTTGGTGAGACTCAAAGAGCTGTTTGGCAGCCTCGGGACTGGAAACCCCCTCAAAATTGGAGGAGGCAAGGCGAGCGGCCTCAAAGATGGTGGTCTGAGCATCAACATCAGCCATGAGACCGCTTCCCACCCAGAAGTCAGGATCTCCCTGATAATAACATTCAGCAGTGAGTAGTTCTTCGGCGAATTCAGAAACGAGGGCTTGATATTGAGAGACAAGAGATTGATAGACCCCTCGAGCATAAGAAGCAGAACTCCACATAGAGGTGAGAGTCCGAAGACGAGACATAATGTCTAAAAAGAGAGAAAGATCAGAATCAGAAAAATAAAAAGAACAGAGAAAGGAGAAGGTTCACGCTGAGTAGAAGCGAAGCTGGGTGCCCAAAGAAACTCTACGTAGAAGAGAGAGACATTGGCCAGCTTTGTATGAGAACAATGCGAGGCGTATACCTTGTCGCACTTGACGCAGGAGAGGCTACCGTCAATGGTGCCAAAGAGACGAGATCGAGTAGTAGTCAAAGGCCAGATAGGAAGCCAGGGACGGAGATGACACTCCTTGGCGCTGTGAGCAATGCAAGAGAGACACTTGAGGTCGCCAACTGGGCCCTGGATAAAAGAAGACAGAATGGAATGAGAATAGAAAAAGAGGTAAAAAGAATGGACTTACCAAGTCCTCCATAGAAGGAACCACGAATAAAGTAGGGACTAGATTGAGATAAGGATGGCCCGAGTGTAACCCATAAAGTTGTAGGAGATTGCGAACTAAAAAAGAAAAGGAATGATCAGAAAAGAATCAATAGTAGAAAATAAGAGAAAAAGACTTACGAGCTTTATTGCGACGAGGTTTTTTGGGGGAAGAGGACACAGCAGGAAACTCTCCTTTGTGGTAACCTCGTTTACGAGATAGATCTGCAACGGGTTGAATAGAGATGGTTGGATTGTGACAGCACACAGGCACAGAAACAACCAAGCTATTAGAAGAGTCAGGAGGCGTAGCCTGAGGAGCAGGACTGGCATTGAGAGACTTAGAAATGATATGATGAGAGGTCTTGACCCGTTGAGAGCAAAGGGGATGAGAGACGCGAGAAGAGAAAGCCGGCAAAGGCCCTCCAGAAACAAACACGGTCTCTTCGGTAACCTCAGAGACTAACTCGTCAACCTCAGGGTCGTCAGGGATTTCGAGGACCGAGGGAATGACAGAAGAAGATGGTGAGAACGGGACACATTCAGGAAGAGGGGGAAGTTCCTCAAAGATGGCAGCAGAGAGTGTATAAGAGAGCGCCGTAGGAATAGCAGGAGCTATAGTAGAGACCATAGAACAGTCAGATATCAGAAAACAGAGGACCAAAAAGAAGGGAAAAAGATATATCTGGAGAACTCAGAGAGGCTTCAACCCAGATGGCAGCTGCCACCACAGCCTCATCAGAAATAAATTGGTCTGCAGGGACAGAAGCAGACACAGAAGAAGAAGAAGAAGCAGCTGGAGAGCCCAGAAGGGTAGCGGCTGTATTGATAGGAATGGGGGCAGGGACTGCCGCGATTTTAGAAAAGAGAGAATCCTGACACAAACAAGAGATGCGCTGGAACTCTCCAGAGAGATAAGACACTAGAGCATCATGTTGTTTGCTGGGAGGGTCCTCGAATAACCCACTGATATGTTGACGAAGTTCATCTCGCTGCGAAAGCAGTCGATCGTACTCAGCGGCAGTAGACATGGAACTACTGAATGGAAAAAGAAACGAGACGTGCTAGATATATATAGCAGGATGACCCACAGAAGAGGGCACTCATGTGAAGCCGGACAAGCATTGTGCCTAACTGTATAAGCAGGATGTAAAGGATATGGCCTGTGAAAGGCAATATAAAAGAGAATGAATGAGGTAGCGGGATGACAAAGAACATGTCAACCGTGATCACAGAGTTATCGGATAAAGAAAGAAGAAGACAGGTGTCAGGCCAAAAGAGGCAGGTACCAAAAATAAAAAGTCTATTGAGGAAACGGTTAAGTCTGCATTCTGAATAGCGTGCGAGAGCGCCAATAGAATGGGAAATACAGAGACTCCGAGAAAAGAAAACTATCAAGGGTGATCTAATGAATAGTGACCAAGAACATTTCAGGACCTAGTAATTACAAGAAATTCACAAAACTGAAGGCATGTGCAAACACGCTCGGGGACAGACATATAGAGAGAAGGACTTGGCCTCATTGGGGTACAAGCTAGAAGAACGGCCTGCGGGCTGGAGATCCAAGACACAGATCCTGATATGGGATAAACTGGGTTGCCAGATAAATGAGAAGACGACTGAGGGCAGTCATTTATAGTGGGGGGAAGATGTCATGCCGTACAAATGTTTAGGCAAAATAAGTGATGATTTGTACCCTAATAACCAGAATAACCAGCTTGAGAGAAGAGCTCAGCTCCCCTAAAGATGTTCCCTAGACGCCCAGTCGTGGACTCGAGCCTCTCGCTCAAGTAGCAGAGTAGTGGCTATGACCACTGCTATACATACCTCATAGATGCTTGCCTAGGCGTCCCATATCGGATTATCGACAGTTCCCTCTTCTAGAAGTGCTCTCGAGGACAGAAGTGAACTTAGTAGAATTACCGCTACCCGAGCAACGTCATACCACAGCCACTGACAGTCCTATTTAAAGAAGAGTTACGATCAGATCTGGGCCATCATCACTGATGGCTAATTATAGCAAGATCAAGAGAGTCGAACCATTGCGAAGTCGCCTCGCAATGGTGGTAAAAGGAAACTGGAAGACAGAGAAGTGAGAGTACACAGAAGAGGTAAAGAGAAGAACAGGGAAGGTGAGGAGAGAAGTAGTAGGAAGGCTAGATGAAGGAAACACGCAAGAGAGCAAGACGGCTCAAGACCATCATCTCTGCCTATAGTCTGTCAAGAGGCTCGAGATTCGACCATTGTGCAAGAAAAGGTTCCCAGAGTAGGACTAAGAGAGCAGGGAGCAGTTAGCCAGTGTTCGGGAAGGGCACCGTCTTATCATTACAGCCTTGCTATGTTTGGGAATTCAGAGGTTTTCTTTGTCTCACTTTCTTTGTTGTCTCTTTGCTTTGTAATCATAATAAAATACTCTAGGGCACGGAAGGGAACTCAAGCATCATACCCCTATCATCATCTCTTTCTGTTGCTCTAGAGCTTAATGGCTATTTTGAGTGACTAAGTTTCATATTTTCTAAGTGTGCTACTTTACTTTCTAAAAAACCCCCTACACCTCTCCCTCGACGGGAATTCGAGCCCCAACAGACTTGGGCATTCGCTTACGCTAGAAGTTAATAGCTCACTACGTGTCATTGGAGTCGGCTTCCAGTTGTATGGTCAGCTGAGGAAGAACCCACACAACAGCATGGGAGTTCTAGGTAGTTCTGTTGTATCGACAGCGAGCCAGACTACTAGACTAGGTAAGGGCAGTAGTATCATGGCGCGAGATAAATGCATGTTTTAGAGATCCTATTCCAGTGAGATCTATCCAAAGTGGATTCTTAAGTATTTTATTATTGTTTCTTTTGGTCCTTCTGGATTGCACCCCATTATTTCCCTTATTCTCAAGCTCTCCTTTGTTATTTGATTATCTCCCCAGTGCCTACTTGTTTAGTACACAACTGTGAAACATCTTGGGGATTATTATATTTTCATTTGTTATCACCCTTGTCTCGAGATCAAATTCCCTTTGATCCCCATCAACGGCTTGGCCCCTTTGTAATGGAACAGTGGATTGGACCTATGGCCTATTGCTTAAGACTGCCACACCGGATGAAGCAACTCCATCCAGTGTTCAACGTAGTGAAGCTTACTCTGGCTCCAGACGACCCAATCACAGGACGGAAAATGGAAGATCACCCACTGCCCATAGTCATCAACGGAGAAGCAGAGTGGGAGGTAGAAGAGATACTCGACAGTCATTGGCACTGGAAAAGATTCCAGTATCTCATCAAGTAGAAAGGGTATGGCTGCAGACACAACTCTTGGGAATCTGCCTTCAAAGTTTCCACACCAGAACTGATGGCGGAATTCTATTACAAACACCTGGGAGCTCCAAGACACATCCGGCGCACGGAGTTCGACAACATCTTTGATTTGGAATCCATTGCTCCGAGGCATAGCAATCTTGAAGGAGGGGTGAATGTAAGGGAACAGCTCTATTTCCACCCCTGAACTGTATAACAATACTCTGGTGTCACGCCGTACAGTGATTTAGGCAATAAAAGTGATATTTTTCACCATAATCACGAGAATAACCAGCTCGAGAGATGAGTTCAGCCCCCCAGAGATGTTTCCTAGATACTTAGTTGTGGACTCGAGTACACCACTTGAGTAGCAGAGTAGTGGCTGTAACCACCACTACAAAGATCTCATAAAGATTATCTAGAGAATTTCATAACAGATTTATAACAGAACTTTCCTCTAGAGTGCTCTCGAGAGCGGAAAGGACCTTAGAAGATTGTTTTCTATAAGGATGACATCATATCTTGGCAGCAGTCACTTATTTATAATGTTTAGGTTACTATCAGAGAAGGGCCATCATTGCTGATGGCTAATTATAGCAAGAACTAGCAAGATGAGTCCTCTTGAGGGCTACATCGCAAACCTAACAGAAGAAGACTGAGGTTCAAAGATGTGATGAGGTATAGAGGAGTAGTAGAAGGACTAGAGAGGTCAGGAAGAGAGGTCAGATAGAGAGATAGAAGAAGAGGTGTTTGATGAAGACAATACGCTCGAGAGCAAAACGACTCGAGATCGCTGCCTCTCTCTATGGCCCAGCAAAAGGCTCAAGAGCCATCCATTGTTTAGAGAAGAACCCCTGGAGTAGAATTAGAGGAGTGGGGAGTGGTAGCCAAGTGATCGGGAGAGGTGTCGTCTCATTATTTCACTCTTACTATCTTTGGGAATTTGGGAGTTTTCTTTGTTTCTTTTCTTTTGTTGTATCATTGCTTTGTAATCCTAATAAAATACTCTAGGGCACAGAGAGAAAAAGAGACTTCTCCCCCTATTATCTCTCCCTTTGTTGCTCTAGAGCTAAAAGGCTATTTGAGTGATTTAAGGTTTCTCTTTTGTATTTGCTTTATGAAAACCCTATAAACTTCCCTTGAAGGGAGACTCAAGCTCAACAGACTTGGGCATTCACTTATGCTAGGAGCTAACTACTCGCTACGGGTCATTGGAGTTGGCTTTCAGTTGTACGGTCAGCTGAAGTAGAGCCCACACGACAGCATGGGAGTTCTAGGTAGTTCCACTGTATTGACGGCGAGCTAGGCTATTAGACTAGGTAAGGGCAGTAGTGTCACAGCACGAGATGAACGTGTATCTTAGGAATCCTATTACGGTAAGGGTTCTCTTGAATGGATACTAAAAACATTTCTTTTCTTCTTAGGTTTCTATTTAATATGTTTTGATTATTCTTTGGACTTCTACCTTCAGTAAGCTCTCTATTATTTGATTTATCTCCCCAGTATCTACTTGTTTAGTGCATAATTGTGAAGCAGTTTGGAGATTTCACCTCTCTGACCTTGCTTTCACCTTTGTTTCGTGATCAAACCTTTTGATCCCCATTACCAGAGCAGCCTAAGCCTGTTTAAGTATTACTAAAGTAATACTTGAACACACTGGTATAGCTCCAATCACACTAACCCTGACACCAAAGAATGTAAACTTAGTATATAATATAGAACATCCCTTTAGGAGTCTCATCCTAATCTCTGAGGATTCTCCTGGAGTCTTGTGCCCAGTCGCCCTTACATATAAGGTCCTAGCAACTTAGTAACACTGTAGACAACTATAAGTAACTGTATTGAAAGAGATAAGTGACAAAGTGCCAACTTCAAGTCTATAGGGAATTGTATATCAAGTCAGGTGACCTACTAAGTAATGAATCACTGAAATATTACTGAAGGACTGTCTAGAGCACATCTAACAGCTTGGGCCTTGTTTTCTTTGTTACAATCTTTGAACTAGCAGATTTAAGTCTCTTTCTAACTGTCTTGTATAATAGAGTATTATAAGCTTCATTAAGATCTATCTTATAAGGCTCTAGCTGTAATGACTTAAACCTACTCCAAGTTCAAGTTGACAAGGAAAACTCAATAGAGTTCTTATTTATTTCTAGTACACTACTTATACATGACACTTTCCCATACTCCTTATGTATAGTAAGTCCAAAAGAAAAGAAAAAGAAAAAAATATAAATAATGACTTAGCTGTTTTGCCAAGTCATGACATATTTTCATTAATTCTTTATTGATTTTTATAGTCTTATTAGCACTCAAAAGCTCTTAAAAAAACCTCTCAAATAATGCCCAAATGTCTCAACACAATTATTATTTGCTGAGCTTTTAGACAACTAGTAGGTAATCTCTATGGTGTTGAAACAAGGTCATCTAGGCAATAAGTTGTTGTTGTCTTTGTTAAGAATGAGTTTGTTTTCTTTCTATTGTATCAAGTAGGTTTATTGTAAGTACATTGTTGTTATCTTATTATCTACACTGTAAGGCCCAAAAATAAACAAATTTTGCAACTTCATGTCCCAAAATTAGAACTAGGATAGAACCTACTGCTAGGTAGCAGAAAAGGCACAGAGGACTTTACCAACAAAGTTTATTACCTATCTATGTAGCTGTATACCCAGGAACATAAGATTACTACCACCAATAGGCCAATCACTCAAGAACCAGCAGAGTTGAGCCCATAGTCCCATAGCATTAATGCCAAAAATAACAGCTTAGTCAGAAAAAGAAGCCTTATATAGGAAAGTCTAGAAAGATATCTATCAAAAGGAAATAGGACTAGTAGCCTGGCAAGAGATAAGAATAGAATACAACATTACCTGATCAGTCATAGCTAAGAATAGGAAATCAATCAAAAACTGATTCTTTATGATCAAAAACAAAAAAGCCTGATAAAAGAGTAACAAGAAACCTCAGGGAGCTATGGAAATAGCATCCAAGACTCCCTAAGGATAAGAAAAAATGGGTCCCAAGTTGCTAAAGTAAGCAAAGAACAAAAGAGATCATCACGAAATTAGTAGTAAATAACTCAGTAACTTAATAAGGGCAAAATAGACCTAGAAAAACCATAGTAAATAATTGAGAAAGTCAAGGAGACATGAGATTCCCCATTACTACCAGAACAATTGTTGTATTAATAGGTTTATAACTGGGTTTATTATTTCTCTTTATTTTTTGTATATTTCTTTTGTATTTCTCTAAAACATATAAAAACCTCTACTTAGTAGAAAGAGAGCAAGCAATCTCAGTCACCTCTTTCCTCTATTTGGGTTTTCAAAAGTAGAAATCTATTTTTAGAGTGATCAGATCAGTGATTAAGGTGCTTTGACTCAAGACTAAGTCAAAACAAAGAGACTACAAGACTAGTTATTATGAGAGCCCCAGAAAAATAGTATGGGAAACTTAAGTAAACTATATCATATGATTGGGTCAGGTGATTGTAGAATATTCCAGAAGAACATGTGATTGTGGGACTTTAGTGCATAGACCATATAAAAGTAATATAAGTAGCATAGAATACAACGGGGAACTCTATTGAGTTCTTCTTGAACATCTACCTAGAGTGAACTCTAAGTCTTCATGACTCTATGTTAACATAAGAACTTGATACCCAACAGTGACCTCGCACCTCATGGCCTCACCACCTACTTACTCTCTTATCATCCTCACTAGTAAGCATAGTGCTCACAAGCTTTCTGAATAGCAGGCTCTAGTTGTAAAGGGGACTTCTTAGTCAGTTAGGGACTGAGGGAAGAGACTAGATACTAAGTCCAGGTATCCTATTCAAGTCCTAACCTTGTAACTGGACATTGTTCTTTACCTTTTTCCATGTATAAACTCTGTACTGCACTCCATTGTAAGTGGTACACATAGGAGATTGGCAGTAATTTATTAGGAAGTTGCTTAGAGTAGGGGTCCTTTTTTCAGAGGCAATCATATACAAATTTGATTAGGGCAGTAGTCAGTAAGGCAGTAGGACTCCAGACAGGTGAAGATTTTCTGCTCTGTTGGACATAGCCTTAAGTAGTTACCCTGGATCAAGAACCATCATCATCCAAATACCAATCATCTCTATTACTGTTGAAAGGGGCAAAAGAGGATTTAACTGTGACAAGCAAAAGGTAAAGGGGCAGTGACAGTCCTCAATTACGTACTAAAGGGTTTGTGGAGAGAAGGAGGAAGTGAAGGTATTAGAAAGAAATTAAAATATGAAAGTATAGCTTATTTGTAATGTAAAAATAGACAAAATGATTGTGAGTTCAATCTAGATCCTCCTCATATGGTGTTCCTAAGGTGTCTATCTTTACACACTATAACAAGCTCACTAGCAGAATAGTTAGTAAACCACTCATGGGCCTTACTACAATCAAGCCCTTATCCACACCCTTACACCAAACCTTATGGGTGTGATACAATCTGAGTTAATGATTAGCCAGGCTTTTCAGGCCTGCTACTCCATAGAAGGTTGTCTGAGTGACCACTGCATCTTGTCTCTTGAAAGAATAGGGTATATAGTATGAAATATTCACCAACTTAATCTCTCACTAAGACCACCCCTTACACACTCAAGAGAATTACATTTACAACCTCAAGAGCTTCTGAGATGGAGGCAAGGGCCAAGAAGGCTCACCCTATCAATCTCTACTCTGAGAAATATATTAGAATATTACAAATGTTGGAAACTCAATTAAAAGAAATAGAAAAGGAAATCTCTTTATTCTACCGTTCTCTCTTATATCTTTTCTTCATGACATTGCTATGTGGATATATCAGATGTCACCTTCCTGTTCTTCATACCTTCCAGGCATGACCATGTAATCCTGCTCTATCACAAATGGTCACTTACTATTTGTGATGGGTGCTTTGATACTTTAAAGAGTTCAAAAATGTGAAGTTAGACAAGTGACAAAAGATGTTATTAAGTCTGAGGTTTAATCCTCAGACAGAGAGTCCTTATATACAGAAAAGTAATGGTCTGTGCACTAGGACAGAGCATCACATGCTACTACCTATTGTTCTATATATAGTAGTTCCTTTGTGCTAGAAATAGTGATAACCTAACCATATGGAGGCTGTCCTTTGTTCTAAGAAAAGGACAGATGACTATCTATGGGTAATTAATAAAGTCCATGTGCAAACATTGAGGCTTTCATATCTCCACTAATATTAATTGCCTTGGTGCTGTTTTAAACTCATTCTGAGCAGTATGAAGAGGGCTTTTCTGATGCCTAGAAGCAAAGGTTAGATCATAGCGGTTTCCAATATATTGGTGATTTAATAAATGGTATCATGGTAGTTACCTGTTGATCTGCCTAATATCTTGGCCATTATTGATTGCTTTGAGACATGACTGGTATTGATCAAAAGGTCTTTTCAAGGGCTTTTGGGAGCCATTGAGACCATGTAAATCATCGAAGAATTGATGGAGATATGGCCAAATGAAGTTTGTGACATACTCTACCTCTAAACTTCACTTTTGCCTAATATCCCCTGATCTCCAAACCAGCTTTCTTCTACTCTGAATATGATCTAAAAACACCTGACAGTGTGTATGAGCATTAACAATACAATTGTTGTCTGATGGCATGTCTGCTTCTTGACTGAGTCCAGCAGTGATGGGATCACTGGTCACTGATAGACTTTTGATCTGTTATCTTAGTGTCATATTAGTCTAAGTCCATTCTAGATTGAAATTATCTTGTATTCCAAAGATATCCTTGAGCCTCTGATTTCTAGAGTTTCAACATTGATAGTCTATATCTAAGAAACCTGATACTAGCTCATCAGTCTTGCCTCCTGAGGCATATGCTATTCTAGCATGTGGCAGCTTGGCACTACCTGATAGAAGTACCCAATCTTGGGTCTAGATTGTGTCTGGGGCTTATAGAAGATCTCTAGAGTAGGTTCCAATAGTGAAATCTAGGGGTATAATGTGTATTCCATGCTACATTTTCACAGAAAATTTGCTAGTGGCATAACACTGTCACCACCACTATCACCATACAACATGTTCCACTAACAACAACAACAACCATCACCACAACAGCAGCAGAAAGAACCATGCATGGTGCCTACTCCTTGCCAATAACCTCCACCAACCAGAGAGGAACAACTCCTCTCAATCATTGCCACTCTGTAACAGCAGGTTAACAACATGCTCCTCTAGCAGCAGGGGAGTAGAGTAGAGGTTGCAAGACCTCCAATGTTTAGTAGAAAAATGGAGGAAATGAGGGTATTCATAAATACAGCCTGCCTTTATTTGTGAATAAAGATAACAGGGGAGGTGGTGACAACACAAATAGCATAGGTGTTGTTATACATACAGGGAGGAGTAGTAGAAGTATAGAAGAACAGCCTGTTGGATAAACTGGCCAAGGGAGAGTCAGAGGTTGAGACAACAGAAGAATTGTTTACAAAAATAAGAAATGAGTTCAGGAAAACAACAGAAGAGGAGAGGAAGATAGAGTAGCTGAGGACAATAGAACAGGAGGGAAGATCCTGTGACAAATATGTTCAGGAGTTCAAAAAGATTGCCAGAGGGAATGACTATGAAAGAAAACCCCTCATAAAGGAATTCAAGAGAGGATTGAATGGGGCCATTAGAAGAAAATTAGTGGAAGCAGAAAGCCTGCCTACTACTATTAGAGAGTGGCAAGAGAGGGCAGTAAGATTAGATAGAAATCAAAGACAGAGTAAGGTGGTGTGAGGACTGAAAAATGTTCAGGCCTAAAAATAAGCAAGTTTCATGATTTCACATCCCAAAACTAGGACTAAGATAGAATCACCTGATAGGTAGCAGAGAAGGCACAGAGAACTTTACTACCAAAAGCTAGCTACTTAGCTATGTAACAGTATACCTAGGGACATAAGGTTGCTACTACTAACAGGCCAATCACTCAAGAACCAGTGGAGTTGAGCCTGCGGCCCCACAGCATCATCACTAAGAATAGCAGCTTAGTTAGGAGAAAGAAGCCTTATATGAAAAAGTCTAGAAAAACACCCATCAAAGAAACAAGACCAGCAGCCCAGTAGGAAATAAGAATAGCCATAGCATCATTCAATCAGTGATGGCTAAGAATAGGAGCACATCAAAACTGATCTACTACAATCAGAAACAAAGGAGTAACAAAGAACCTTAGGAAGCTATAAAGACGATATCTGAAATTCTTTATGAAAAAAGACAAGTTCCAAGTTGCTGAGATAAGCCAAAGCAAAGGGGGAATTGCTGTGGGGTCAGTAGTAGATAACCCAGTAACTTGGCA
>Ga0153997_1000088_pt1 | contig 26484 bp, 22 predicted proteins | sample TSNC081MetaG_FD_104750 | JGI IMG/M metagenome (GOLD analysis project Ga0153997, IMG submission 104750) | Attine ant fungus gardens microbial communities from North Carolina, USA - TSNC081 MetaG | ecosystem: Host-associated > Fungi > Mycelium > Unclassified | place: USA: North Carolina, Lumber...
AATAACTGCTAATAAAATAAAAGCTATAATAATATATTCTCCTGGAATATAGAATCCACTCATACTAATTAATATACTAATAATAAAGTAAGTCACTATTTTATTAGAATTAGCCATTATCCGGGCCAATTCTTTATTTATCATAAATTTTCCTCTTTTATCAAATAAACGCTGACACCAATCGGAATTCTTCACCTTAGCCTTACCAACTAACGTCTCTGCACTTATCTGAATATCTCTGCTCTCTTTATCTGAATAAACAATTCCACTATATCTCTGCTGAACTATTTTATATTGGAGCTTATATAGTGGAAGAATAGAATCATAATTAACTCTTTTTATTGCAAAATATGTACCCAAAACAAATATCAAACTTAGTATGGATAGGTAATATGCTTGATATTTAACACAAGCCACTACAATAATGGCAAACAAAAGATCAAAAAACTTGTTGTCCCAACGATTTCTAAGAAAGACCCATACATTTACCACTGCATTTAATACACTAATTATCGCAACCATTTTTGTATATGAATTAAGACAAATAAAAGATAAAATAATGCTTCCGCCTAATAACTTAATGCCCAGCAAAAGTTTATATTCCATTAGTGACATAAGTTTCAATTCTAATAATTGATAATCCAAAGTCATTCCTTGTGTAGGATTTATTATTTTTGCAATTAGATATATCATAATAGCAAATGGTAAAATAGAATGATTAAAAAAATCACCAACATAAACCGAATTTTGTAATATACTAGCTAATATAAAAACAACAGAGCTTAATAATCCAATTATAAATAAAGGTTTCTGGATAATGAATTTTTTACATCTTCTATATCTTTCACATAATAATATTTGAGACGCTCTATACATAACTATCACCTATCATAGTATTTACGCTTATTCTATCAATCTTTTCATCAGTAGAAATAATGCCATCTTTTGTAAATATTAAGAAACAATTACAAACTGCTTCTAGCGACTCTATGTCATGACTCGATATAATAATACACTTATTATTTTTATATGTTTTGCAATAATTAAGTGACTGTTCTAGCTGAATTGGGTCCAAACCATTAAACGGCTCATCAAGTAAGATGTTTTGCGTCTTTTTTAAGAAAGCAATCATCAGCATCATCCTTTGCAATGTCCCTTTTGACATCGCGTAAGGAAAGAAATTTAAATATTCTTCCATTTTAAATTTTTTTATGAGTTCACCTATTTTCTCAGTTGCCTCTGACTTTTTATAATCTTCTACCTTGCAAACAAACCATAAGTGTTCATATAAAGTCAAATCATTATAATAAATCGGTTCATCTGATACATAATAAATATTTCTTGTCAGATAATCTAATTTAGAAACATCTCCCTGATCGGTCAAAAGCTCTATGCTATCAGGCTCTAAAAGACCGCAAATGCATTTCATAATGGTAGTCTTTCCAATACCATTACGTCCTATCAATCCATAAATTTTACCATTTTCAAATCTATACTCCCAATTATTAATAATCGACTTACTTCCAAACATTTTAGTAATTTCTTTTATTTCAATCAATATTTAAGACTCCTTTATCAATACCAAAAAATACATCATCTTGATTTAAATAAACTTTAATACTATTCCAAAAATCTTTACAACCTCGCATAAGATAAATATTGTCAATATCCCCATTAGCATTCTTTACTTCAAGACTGAGGAAATAATCTACAGTTGAAAAATTAATGCTGGTAAAACAATTATTCATATCACTATACGGGCTTGGGGAACAGTCTCTGTTTCCATATGTTATTAAAATCATAACGATTTTCCCAAAATAAATCAATAGTTTTGGGACGAACGGTCCTTTTTTGGGACGAACGGTCCATTTTTAGAGCAAACAGTTATATCTCTGCGGATTATGGAATGATTATCGTCACATAAAACACCTCGTCTTCGGAATGGATATCTATATTCCCATTATATTTATTTACTACCTTATGGACATTTTTCAAACCTAAACCATGCTTGCCTAATCGTGGACGCACTTTTAAATTTGAACTGTACGGATTCTCAGTTCTTATAACGAGTGTACATCCTTTTTGTAGGATTTCCGCTTTAATATATTTGGGCGAATGTTCTGGCAAAATGGTACAGGCATTAATTGCGTTATCAAATATATTCCCTACCAAAACGCATAAATCTACAGAACTGATCTTCGGCTCAATATCAGTCAGAAGTCTCACATTAAGGATAAATTCAACATTTTCTTTCTCTGCTTTCCATTTTTCTTTTGTTAACAGAGCGCTGATTACAGGCTGCGACGTTTTAACAAAATTAGAGACCGTATTCATTTGATCTTCCAGCTCCTGTACATATTCCTCTGAGATATTCTGATAACCGTTGTATACCAGACGTTTTATAAGGCCCAAATGTTTCTTCATGTCATGCCATAATAAATCCGTTTCTTTCTGGTGCTCCTCAAGAACCTCATAATACTGCTTCTGCAATTCAAGCTTGATTTCAGCGGATTCCTGCCGGCTTTTATATTCAAAGGCTTTTCTGATTCTATCAAAATACCAGAATATAATCAGATTTATGTAAATAATGCCGCTCATTGATAAAAAAACAGCCCAATTGAAATACCGGTAAATCTCAACGCCGATCATAAAGACGTAATAGGCCAGCACGATTGTGAATCCCTGACAGATAAGTAAGGGGAATATGACTTTAATATCAACTCTGGCAGGCCGGCCGCTCTTCCAATTTGCAACTGCACCTGCAATTTTTACTAAACATATTTGTACAAGCTTTGCAACGACACTGCTGAATACTCTTGGCAAGCCCAAAACCTTGATCTGGTTCATGTCAAGAGGCCCCCAGCCTGATACTATTCCTGAACATATTATCTCAGATCCAATGACCAGAACCGTGAAAAGTAACACAGAAAAAAGCCTTGAAGATATCTGGGAATCATATAGCCGCCACTCCAGAAGATAGACACCGGTTAAAGCGTAGCCCAGTAAAATAAATGATTCACTGGTAGACAAGCTTAGAAACATAAATCCAAAGCAAAACAGCGTATATCCAATAATTAGTGAAATTTTGCGCTGATCGGAATACTTTTCGAAGAAGCAATTTATGTATTGATAGATAATTAGCGTTTCGAAAACTACGGTAGCGCACTCGAATATCTGATAAAGAAGATTTTCATTCATCTTTTATTCCTTCATTATATATTGGGAAAGCATATCACAAAAAGGTTTTCTATTATTCTTTGTAAGATGAATTTTTTTACCATTTTTTAAGACTATACCCCAAGACTCTATTTTTTCATAATAATCGAGATTGATTACAACACTTCTATGCGGTCGAAAAAAGCAATGCAGATCATCAAACACATTCAAAAACTCTTTTAGCGATAGCCTAACCTTATGACACCCTTTTACGGTATGTATGAATATATCATTGTGCCCTCCTTCTACATAAATGATTTCAGGTGCTGTCAGTTTCAATGTCAGCTTGTCTGATTGAAATTCAAACACCTTTGGAGATATCCTTTGCTGAACATTATCCAGAATTTGATGAATCTTCTCCCTTTGCACAGGCTTGACAGCAAACCAGTCGACCCTGTCAAAACAATCATAAATATAGCCACCCATAACTGTGGCCATTGCGATGTATATATGAATATTGGCCGCTTTTATTTCTTTTGCGATCTCCCAACCATCCGAATCAGGCATCTGCACATCCAGAAACAATAAATCAAAGCGTTCGCCGCTATAAAGGCTCTTCAGCAAAGGCTTTGCGGAAGTGAATTGAGAAATCTCATGTTCTAATTTGTGGCTGGATATGTGTCCATACAATAGTTCGATATCATTAACCTCATCGTCACAAATCGCGATTTTCAAACTTGCCTGACCCTCCTCCTAAAGCACTCTTTCCTCCCTGCTTTTGCTTCCTCCCTATAAAAGGTCAGCTGCTATTTATCATTTTTCTGAATTACGGATGAAAACGAATAAACATTTCCTTCTCCATGGTTAACATATATTCTGTCATTAGAATCAGGATCAGAATATAGTTTTGTTCCTGAAGGCAGAAGCGCTGCTTCCCAATTTTCCGTAGGGATTTCATCCACTTGCTTTTCAATGGTTCCTAATAACTGATTTTCTTCATCCAGTAGAAATCCAAATAAATAAGCTTCTTCCCAATATAAAACGTTTTGGTACATGAAGCAAAGAGTACCGCTATAAGTGAATGCTTCGCCTTCACTTCCTGTCGGTATTAAACTTTCTTCCTGGTGACAGCCCGCTAATAGGAAGCAAATCAGCATGGAAAGAACTATGTATTTTTTCATACTTTCCCTCCGGTTTGTTTTGGTCAGGATACTTTCATTTGAACACAGCTTACTCTAACAATAAATTTACCTTTGTATTTCTCACAGTAATTTTTCCATTTAAAACCATGTCATGCAAGTTAAGTATAGCACTGATACATTGCTATTTCAACCGCAAATTACGCTGCTACTCTCACGTCGAACCTTCTTACGTTATATTTCTTTATTATATATATACGTTTCGTGTATAATCCATTTCCCATGTACAGCTCTGAACTTTGGTCTGTAACCGGTTTTAACGTTACAATTCCCATTGATTCCAGACGAAAAAAACGGAGGTGGCACATCATCATGCCACATCCGTTCTATCCCTACCTTTCATTCCCCACAAAGAATAATGCCACGGTTCCCGGGCCTGCATGTGTACCGATGACCGGGCCCATCGGGTTAATGAGAAACTTCTTAATACCAAAGCGCTCTTCAATCTGTTTTTTCACCACCGCCGCGTCATCGATGCAGTCCCCATGGCTGATAAATACAATCTCATTCCGGCAGCCCTTCATCTGCTTCTCCATCCGATCCACAAGGTCAATCAGGGATTTCCTCCGGCCCCGGACTTTGTCCGCCGCCACCAGATGCCCGGTGCCGTCTACACGCAGAATCGGCTTAATGCCCACTAAACTTCCCAGTACTGCGGTGGTCTTAGAAACACGTCCGCCGCGGTGCAGATGATTCAGATCATCCACCGTGAAATTATGGCAAATATGAGGAATCATCGAACGCGTCCATTGTGCCAGTTCTTCAAGATCCAGGTTCTCTTCCCTCATCTTCTCGTTCACCAGATAGACCAAAAGGCCCTCTCCGAGCGAAGCGGACAAAGAATCGATCACCTCGATTCTGGCCTCCGGATACACCTCCATCAGCTCGGAGGCGGCCAGGCAGCAGCTGTTATAGCTTCCGCTAAGTCCCGATGAAAATGCGATATGCAGGATATCATATCCCTTCTGGATCAGCGGCTCATACAGCTCCCGCGCTTCGACCACATTCATCTGGGAAGTGGTGGGCATTGCGCCGCCCCGCATCTTTGCATAAAAATCCTTATAATCCAAACAGTTTTCCTCGTTATAGGTCACACCATCCAGTACATAAGTCAGGGTGGCCTCCACAATCCCATTATCCCGCAGATAATCCTTCGGCAAATCGGCGGTATTATTCGTAACCAGTACTATTTCTCTCATATGTTTTCCCTCCTTCTATTCAGGCGTTTATCCGATAATTCTACGACCGCTTATAAACCGTGTAATTGTATTTCCGCAAAACCTCTGCCGCCTGTTCTGCCGCACTCTTGCTGTCAAAGGAAATCGCCAGCGCGCCGTCTTGCCCTTCCCGATTGTTCCGGATCCGCAGATTCTTAATGCTGATATGATTGGCCCCCAGAATCGTCACGATTATCGACAGCGCCCCCGGTTCATCGGCAATTTCAACATACAGCTCATGGAGAGGATCCATGCTGCCCCGATAGGTAAAAGGCATATCGTTCCGGTATTTTCCGGCAGCGCCAAAATATTCGGTCAAAAATCCGGCATCCTCTGCCGCTACGGCTTCTCCGACCCGCTGCAGAGCCGTCGTATAGGACATCAGCATGTCCAGCACCTGGTCCCGGTTCTCCGAACAGATCTGCTGCCACATTTCCGGCGACGATGCCGCGATCCGGGTCATATCCCGGAAGCCGCCGGCTGCCAGCTGGCGCATCAGTCCCTCCGGACCGTCCGACTCCTTCACAAAATTCACCAGGGTATATGCCATTAAATGTGGCAGATGGCTGACGGCCGCCGTTACCCGGTCGTGCTCTTGATAATCCAAGACAATCGGAATGGCTCCAATTGACTTCACCAAATCCGAGTATACCTGCATCTGTCCACCGGTACTCCGGCCGGCCGGCGTTAAAATATAATAGGCATTCTCCAGCAGCCGGTCATCCGCATGAACATAACCGGACTTCTCCGATCCCGCCATCGGATGTCCGCCGATAAAGACCTCTTCCAGCTCCAGTTCCTGTACCACCTGATGAATCGTCGTCTTCACACTTCCCACATCGGTCAGCAGGCAGCCAGGCTTCATAATACCCTTCAGCACCTTCATGCACTCCTGGTTCACCGTAACCGGCGCACACAGGAAAATGATATCACAGGTCTGAAAACCTTCCCCAATCGTTTCATATCCCCGATTCAGCGTTCCATCCTGAAGTGCCTGTTCCAGGCTCTCCTTACTTCTATTATAACCAATCAGTGTCAGTTCCGGGTGAACCCTGCGGAGCGCCTTGGCAATGGAACCGCCGATCAGGCCCATCCCGATAAAACCAACCGTCTGTATTTGCATTGCTTTTCCTCCGGTTTTCTATTACGCAAAATATCCTTTTGCCCCAAACATCATAGCATTTTTCTGATCGGAAATCAAGAATGCTCCGCCTGTTATTTCTCCCCGCTTTTCTGCGGCCAAACGGGTAAAACAAAAAAATTAAAAGTAATTCTTTCGTATTCGTTAATTATTTAACGTTAAGATCCCCGCGCACATATTTTTTTATTGTTTGTTAATTTTTTATCGATTTTTTTATAAAGATATGCTATACTATCGTCATAGATCAAGTACCTATATACACTGTAAAACAGGAGGGGGAAGAATAGGAATGGAAAAAGCAGATGCAAAGAGAGCACCGGCCATCATCGATAATACCGACGCGCTGATGGCAAAAATGGCTTCCATGCGGGAAGCCCAGAAGATCTTCGCTTCCTATACACAGGAACAGGTGGATAAGATTTTCTTCGAAGCGGCTATGGCCGCAAATAAGCAACGAATTCCTCTGGCTAAAATGGCTGTGGAAGAAACCGGCATGGGAATCGTAGAAGATAAGGTTATTAAGAACCACTACGCTTCCGAATATATTTACAATGCCTACCGCTGCACGAAGACTTGCGGCATAGTCGAGCAGGATACCGCCTTTGGTATCACGAAGATCGCCGAACCTATGGGACTGGTCGCTGCGGTAATTCCCACCACGAATCCCACCTCCACTGCGATTTTCAAGACCCTTCTGGCCCTGAAGACCCGCAATGCGATTATTATCAGCCCCCATCCCCGTGCCAAGGCATGTACCATTGAAGCGGCTAAGGTCGTACTGGATGCCGCAGTGAAAGCCGGCGCTCCGGAGGGTATTATCGGATGGATTGATGTTCCTACTCTGGAACTGTCGAATATTGTAATGCAGCAGTCAGACGTGATTTTGGCTACCGGAGGCCCCGGCATGGTAAAAGCCGCGTACTCCTCCGGCAAACCTGCCATTGGCGTTGGCGCCGGCAATACCCCGGTTATTATCGACGATACGGCTCCCGTTCAAATGGCAGTCAGCTCGATTATTCATTCCAAGACCTTTGATAACGGTATGATCTGCGCTTCCGAACAGACCGTAACCGTACTGGATGGTGTATATGAAGCCGTTAAGAAGGAATTTGGTGCCAGGGGCTGCTACTTCCTGAAGAAGGATGAGCTGGATAAGATGCGGAGTATCATTCTGATCGATGGCGTCCTGAATGCCAGGATCGTAGGCCAGTCTGCCGCCGCAATTGCCAAAATAGCCGGTATTGAAGTGCCTGCTGCTACTAAAATACTGATCGGAGAAGTAGAATCCGTGGACATCTGCGAAGCTTTTGCTCACGAGAAGCTCTCCCCGGTTCTGGGCATGTACCGTGCCAAGTCCTTCGACGAGGCCATTGCTATCGCTGCCCAGCTGATCGATGACGGCGGGAAGGGACATACGGCTTCTCTCTATATAGATCTAAATGAGAAAGAAAAAATTGCCAAATATAACGATGCCATGAAGACCTGCCGTATTCTGATTAACACTCCGGCTTCCCACGGCGCTATCGGTGATCTCTATAATTTCAAGCTGGCGCCGTCACTGACCCTGGGATGCGGCTCCTACAGCGGTAACTCCGTTTCGGAGAATGTCGGCGTGAAGCATCTGCTGAACATTAAGACCGTTGCGGAAAGGAGAGAAAATATGCTGTGGCTGCGGGTTCCTCAAAAGGTTTACTTTAAGAAAGGCTGCCAGGCTGTCGCTCTTAACGAGCTGCAGACCGTTTACCATTCCAAGAAAGCATTTATCGTAACGGATACTTTCCTATACGAGAATGGCTACACCAAAGCGCTGGAAGCGCAGTTGGATGAGATGGGTATTACCCATGCCTGCTTCTATGAAGTAGCTCCCGACCCAACCCTGGCTACCGCGCAGCAGGGCGCAGAAGCTCTTCGTGCCTTTAACCCGGATGTAATCATTGCGCTGGGCGGAGGCTCTGCGATTGATGCCGGTAAGATTATGTGGGTACTCTATGAGCATCCCGATGTGGCTTTCCATGATCTGGCAATGCGCTTCATGGATATCCGCAAACGCATTTACACCTTCCCGAAGATGGGTGAGAAGGCAATTTTCGTCGCGATCCCCACTTCCTCCGGTACCGGTTCCGAAGTGACACCTTTTGCGGTTATTACCGATCAGGAGACCGGTATGAAGTATCCTCTGGCAGATTATGAACTGATGCCTACGATGGCGATTGTAGATGCTGACAATATGATGACCCAGCCCAAGGGACTGACCAGTGCTTCCGGTATCGACGCCCTGACCCATTCCCTGGAGGCTTACGCTTCGATTATGGCGACGGATTACACCGACGGCATGGCTCTGAAGGCAATGAAAAATATCATGACCTATCTGCCTTCTGCTTATGAGAATGGTGCCGCCGATATGGTTGCCAGAGAAAAAATGGCTGACGCCTCCACCCTGGCCGGTATGGCCTTCGCCAATGCCTTTCTAGGGATCTGCCACTCGATGGCACATAAGCTGGGAGCTTTCCATCACCTGCCCCATGGCGTGGCAAACGCACTGTTAATTACGGAAGTAATGCGCTTTAATGCGGCAGAGGTTCCTACCAAGATGGGTACCTTCTCCCAGTATCCGTATCCCCATACCCTGGAACGCTATGCAGAATGCGCGCGTTTCTGCGGCATCTCCGGTAAGAACGATCTGGAAGTGTTCGAGCGTTTCATCACGGCGATCGAGGATCTAAAAGGGAAAGTTGGAATTAAGAAAACCATTAAAGACTATGGCGTAGATGAGAAGTCCTTCCTGGGCACTTTGGACGCTATGGTAGAGCAGGCCTTCGATGACCAGTGTACCGGCGCGAATCCCAGATATCCGCTGATGAGCGAGATGAAGGATATGTACCTTAAGGTATACTTTGGCATATAAAATTTGTTTACCTCTCATCCCCCGGGATTTCGTGCTGTAACGCGAAATGCCGGGGGCTCCTCCATCCCCGGGTACATACTTTTTTCCCTTCGGACTTTATTATTTCTTCATATTCACAAACTTGGTATAATTTGGCAGCCACACCAGCTCTACGGTTCCAATGGGGCCATTTCTCTGCTTGGCGACAATCACTTCGGCCACGTTTTTGGCCGTACTATCTTTATTATAATAATCGTCGCGGTATAAAAACATAACTACGTCCGCATCCTGCTCAATGGCGCCGGACTCACGCAGATCCGAAAGCATGGGGCGGTGATCCGCACGGGATTCTACCGCACGGCTTAACTGGGACAGCGCCACCACCGGCGCATTCAGTTCACGGGCTAATGCCTTTAGCGAGCGGGAAATCTCCGAGATCTCCTGCTGACGGTTATCCGAACCGCGTCCACTTCCGCTCATCAGCTGCAGATAGTCGATAATCACCAGCTGAAGGCCAAACTCCAGCTTATACTTCCGGCACTTGGTCCGCAGCTCTCCAATCGAAATACCCGGTGTATCGTCAATGATCAGCTTCGAACGGCCAACCGTATTCACTCCCTCTACCAGCTTGTCCCAGTCTTCATCCGTCAGGTTACCGGTACGGATCGCCTGGGAATCCACCCGCGACTCCATCGCAAACAAACGGTTTACCAACTGTTCTTTCGACATCTCCAAGCTGAAAATCGCCGTACAGATATCCTTCTTAAAGGCCACATGCTGTGCCACGTTCAGTACAAACGCCGTCTTACCCATAGAAGGACGGGCGGCAATCAGAATCAGGTCCGAAGGCTGAAATCCGGCTGTCCGGTAATCCAGATCCGTAAAACCAGTAGGAATTCCCGTAACCGGATTCTTATTCTTAGAAGCCTTATGAATCCTCTCCAGAGCATTCAGGGCAATCTCCTGAATCGGCACATAATCCGAACTCCGGCGGCCATTTAAGATATTGAAAATCGTCTTCTCTGTGTCGGCCAGAATGTCCTCCATACTGTCCTTGCCTGCGTAACAGGAATTGGCGATCTCCTCATTAGCGCGGATTAAACGGCGGAGTACCGCCTTCTCATAGACAATCTCCGCATAATACTTGGCATTGGCAGAAATGGGAACGGCTGCAATCAGCTCGCCGATATAGCTGATGTTACTGACCTCCGGCGGCACCTCCTTCTGCTGCAGTCGATTCTGCAGCGTCAGAAGATCTACCGGACGCCCCTCCTCATACAGCTCCACCATGGCATCAAAAATAATCCCATACTGGCGATGGTAAAAATCCTCTCCATTGATCATGCTTTCCACGACGGCAATTGCTTCGTTGTCCAGGATCATGGAACCGATTACGGTCTGTTCCGCCTCAATGCTGTGAGGCAATACCCGCTTTACGAGCATTTCTTCCATGGAAAACTCCCCTTTACGCTTCTGTTACAATTACTTTCAGGATCGCGGTAACATCCCTGTGTATCTTGACCGGAACCTCATGAATTCCCAGCGTTTTAATCGGTTCGCTCAGCTGAATCTTCTTTTTATCAATTTCTAAGCCGCACTGGTCCTTTGCAGCCTGTGCAATCTCTTTGCTTGCAATTGCGCCAAACAGGCGGCCGCTCTCTCCGACCTTCACGGCCAGCGCGACTTCCTTTGTCTCTACATACTCTCCAAACACCTTCGCCTCGGTCAGCTGTTCCGCTGCCGCCTTCGCCTCATATGCCTTCTGCTGTTTCAGCTGGTTCAGGTTCTTGGGGGTTGCCTCCACACCCAGCTTCTTCGGCAGGATAAAGTTCCGGGCATAACCGTCGCTAACCTTCACGACCTCTCCCTTTTTGCCTAATGCTTTTACATCCTCTAATAATACAATCTGCATGCTATATCGCTCCTTCTTCCATCATTTGACGAATGGTTTCCTTCACCAGTTCCTTTGCCTCCTCCAGCGTACAGCCCTTTAGCTGAGTACCTGCCGTACTCAGATGACCGCCGCCGCCGAGACGTTCCATAATAATCTGCACGTTCACCTCATCTATGGAGCGTGCGCTGATATAAATCTCATCCTTATATTTCGTAAAAATAATCGATGCCTTTACCCCAATAATATCCAGCAGCTCGTTAGCCGCCTGGGCGCCCACAATCATGGGACTCTCAATCCCATCGCTGGGGCAGACACCAAAGGCAAAGCTTTCCTCAAATAATTCTACCGTCCGTACGGTCTCTGCCTTAGCCTGATAGTCCTCCATCTTCTCCCGGAACAGCTTACGGACTCTGGCCATGTCGGCGCCGCAGCGGCGCAGAAAAGCTGCTGCTTCAAAGGTACGCACACCGGTCTTATTCATAAAGTTATTCGTATCAATGACAATTCCGGCATAAATTGCCTCCGCCTCCAGGGGACGCAGCTTCAGATTATCCGCGAAATACTGCAGGATCTCCGCCACCATCTCGCAGGCCGAAGAGGCATAGGGTTCAATATAAGAAAGTGTAGCCCGGTCAATCACCTCACTGCCCTGGCGGTGGTGATCCAGCACGACGATGCTGGAAGCATGCTCCAGCAGGCTGGGGCATTCCGTATAACTGGGTTTATTCACATCTACCACCACGACCGTAGTGTTTTCATCCAACAGCTCTAAGGCCTTCGCTCCGGTGATGCAAAGATCCTCCGGATACTCCGGATTATTCAAAAAGCACTGCATCAGAGGCCGCACGGAAGAGGTCACATCATCAATGACGATATGCGCCTGCTTCTCCAGGGTCCTGGCCGCACGGAATATTCCGATGCCTGCGCCAAAGGAATCAATATCCGACATTTTGTGGCCCATAATCAGGATCTGATCCTTCGTGGCCAGCAATTCCCGAAGAGCCTGCGCCTTCACGCGGGCTTTTACACGGGTCTGCCGCTCCTGCTGGCGGGATTTACCGCCATAGAACTTAGAACCCTCCGGATTACGGATAATCGCCTGGTCGCCGCCACGTGCCAGCGCCAGATCCATACCCATCCGCGCATAATCACTGTTATCCGCAAAGGAATCACCATCCATACCCACGCTGATACTTAAGGTCACCGCAATCTCATTCCCAATGGACAGTGTCTTCACATCCTCCAGAATGGAAAAACGGTCCCCTTCAATCTGGTCGAGATCCTTCTTCTTTAACAGAAGCGAGAACTTATCCTTATCCAGGCGGCGGACAACTGCCTCGTAATTGTCAAAGTATTTGGTGATTTTCCGCTCAATCAAAGCCGCTAACAAAGATTGCCTTACGGTCTCCGTACTCTTCATAACCTCTTCGTAATTATCAATATAAATCAGGCCGGTCACTGCCCTCTGCGCTTCGATTTCCTCCAAGGCTGCCAGATGATCCGTCACGTCGAACAGACAGATGGAAACCAGCTGATTTTCCTGATCCAGACTCTGCATCTCCGCCCGGTAAGAAACTCCTTCAAAATGAATCATCTCATGGCATTCCTTCCCATCCGCCGGCAGCTTATCCTGCAGCTCGGGGAAAAGATTACAGACATGCTGCTGATAACGTGAATCTTCAAATGTAATCTCCTGGAAGGCGTGATTCATCCACAGGAAAGAGCCGTTTGGCTGCAGCAAGGCATAAGGCAACGGAAGATCCTCCAGCTGGCGCTTCTGTACCTCTGCAAAATTCCCGGCAAAGGTTACAAACTCCTGCGTAATATGCTTGCGCCAGTACAGAATCCACCAAAGTGTAAAGAGTAAATACAGGCAGGTGAAAGCCATCACTACCCAAGGGGCACTGGTCTGAAACACGCACACAGCTAATACAACAGCCAAAAGAAATGGGAGAATGAAAAGCGGCCAGCGCATCAGCGCGTTTAACCGGCCATACACATTCCCTTGTTTATTCATGGTATACCCTCCAAGGACTATGAAAAAACAACTCACAGCAATCCATAGGTATCAGAGGTCAAAATACCTTTTGACCCCAACATCATAATTTATTTAATCAATGCTATTCCTCAATATACCATAAATTTAGCTTTGATGCAACAAAAGAGGTATCAAAACAGGGCAAATGCAACAAAAACAGGTGGAAGCTTTTCACTCTCCCACCTGTTTCCGATCCTACGAAAGATCAATTCGGCGTCCCTCTTCAGCCGATTGGTATGCCGCATACAAGACCTTCATCGTTTCATACGCGAGTTCAAAATCCGCAAAAGGCTGGCGTCCCTGTGTGATCGCCTCCGCAAAATCCTGAAGCTCTCCCAGATATCCGCGAATGACATCATCCGCAATCCAGGACTTATTCCATCCCAATTTTGAAGGTGACATTTCAGAAAGCGATACATTTTCCAGATTTTCTTCATCCAGAAAATAACTATCCATGATATCACCCGGCGAAATTTTACACATCATCGTCGCATCATTGCAATACACTTCCAGATATCCCCGCGTGCCGGCCATATATAAATCAGAGGCCATCGCAACGGCTTTCGTGCCATCGGAAAAGGTGACGGCTACCGTAGCATAATCTTCCACATCATTTGGCTTTGCTTTCAGGTAACGGTGTTCGTATTCATCCAGGCATTGCAAGGTTACGCCCATGTCTGCATTTACGCTCCGAACCGTAATATTTTCATTTCTCGCTTGTGCCTCCACCCGTTTGAGCGCCAATAGCGCCGAGAGTGGATGGCAACCGGCCCGAATCAACGCGCCGCCCCCGATCTGGCTCCATTCTCCAGCCTCCAGGGATATGGACCCCTTTAAACTCTCTTCCCCTTTCATAAACATGATCTTGCTTTTCTTATTTTCAATAATGGCCGCCGCCTTTTGTACCGCCGCGGCATAGACATAGTTTTCCGCATAACCTAATATTTTTCCAGATTGCTTTAACACTTCCCGGATCTCTTCCATTTCCGCTAAAACATGCTGATACATTGTGGCCTTTGCTACGGTTTTCCCTATCGGTACCGGATCACTCTCTTTCCCAAAATATCCGGTTAGCGGTTTTTCACAGATCACATGTTTTCCGGCCTTTAAAGATTTTAAAATCATTTCCGTATGCACCATTGGCGGTGTGCAAATATCCACAATGTCGATTTCTTCATCTTCTAATATCTCATCAAAATCCGGAAGGGCAATTTCATATCCATATTTTGCCCGGAATGCTTCCGCCTTGGGCAAATCAATATCCACCACCGTCTTCAGGCGGATATCAATACCACCTACTTTTTTAAACGCCTCACTATGCAGTCTTCCGGCATAACCCGTACCAATTACGGCTACACAAAGTGTTTTTCTTTTATTATCCATTCAGGCACTCCTTATAATTTTTGAAATACTCTTTTGCACTGGAAATACATTTTTTTACGTGTGCTTCCGCTCCGTAATCCTTCACGTTTTGTAAATGGGGCGATTCAATTGCTAAAACTACCGAATCCGGCAATGCTTTTATAATTCCCGCTACGTCAATCGCGCCCTCGCCAATATATTCCCTTGCGTCCCGGCCGGTATGAATCAAAGACTCCGTATCCGCCGGAATTTCCTCCGGAGCATCACAGATATGAACATAGCGGAACCATTCCGTGGGACAGTTCTTCAATTCTTCTACCGAAACCCTGGAACGGTAAAAATGCAGCGTATCTATGAGCATTCCCGCGTTCCTGCATTTCACTGTTTTTAATACATCCGCCGCATCCTGAAGCGTTGCCACATTCGCCCAGGTAACAAATTCCAAATCAACGCATAAGCCATAGCCCTCCGCTAATTCACACAGCTTAGCAAATTGATCCAGATAAAAATCTTTGTTATCTGTCCAAATGCTGCTAACCATTGTTTTTGCCCCCAGCCGGCTGGCTGCTTCTATCGCCGCTTCATAAGATTTTACATCAATCCCATCGGCAATTTTGGCGCATTCAATATCATGGACACGAACTCCGGTTTCCTCCATCGCCGCTTTGGTTTCGTTAAAAAGAGCGGCATCCGCAGCTAAATCATAGGTGCCGAAGCTTTGAAATCCGGGATTAATGGTACGAAGTCCCACGTAATCATAACCAAATTGCTTCGCGTACCGAATCATTTCCGGCGGCGTCCAGCCCAGATGTGTCAAATGAGCCAGCGAATATTTTCTAGGCATAATCGTCTTTCCCCCTTATATATACAATCCGCCATTCACGTCCAGTACTTCTCCTGTGATATACGCACTCTCGTCACTTGCCAGAAAAATCATCGCATAGGCGACCTGTTCCATATCTCCAAGATATCCCAAAGGAATATCCGCTTCTAAACGCCTCTGGCGTTCCGGCTCCATAGAATAGAACATTCTTCCTTTTAACGGACCGGGCGCAATTACGTTCGCCGTAATTTTGCATGGGGCTAATTCTTTTGCTAACGTTTGTGTCATTCCTACAATTCCTGCCTTGGAAGCCGCGTAGTTACAGCCGCAGCCCGGACGGCCGGTCCTGCCTCCGATGGACGAAATATTTACAATCCTTCCGTATTCTTGCTTTTTCATGATTGGCGTGACACTTTTACATGAATTAAAGTATCCCGTTAAGTTTACATTGATCACCGATTGCCAATCCTCGGGGCTCATCTCGTCAATGGAACTATGTTTAATGATACCCGCACAATTCACGAGTATATCAATGCGTCCCATAACTTTTTCTGCTTGATTCATTGCCGTTTCCATCTGCTCATAGGAGCGGACATCTGCCGCAAAAGTAAAAATTTGATCTTTATATTCACTCAGTTCTTTTGTAACAGCGTCTAATGCTGTTTCGTTAAAATCAATTAAAAAAATGCTGGCGCCTTCGGACAAAAACATCTTATTCGCCGTATTTGCCATTTCTGAAGCGCCGCCTACGATTACTGCCTTTTTTCCCGATAATCTCATACCGTCTCCTTGAATAGACGCTTGATCCGATGACCCGCGCCCCCTTCAAGGGGCGCGGGTCCCTGGATTGGTCCAACTAAGTTTTACTTTATTGAATGGTTTTTAACGTGTTATTAAAAGCATCCGCAAGTTCTGTGCCTAATTCTTCCTGCATACTATCCCAAATGGGTTCTGCTAACGCTCTCATTTGATCCAGCACATCGCTGCTTAATTCAATCACTTCACATCCGGTGTCATTAATCAGCTTGTCCAAAGCATTTTGATTGATGGATTCATAGTTTTTCAAATCATCGGCTGCGATTTCATCCAGAATCGTGGTCACTAACTCCTGATATTCTTCCGGCATAGACTCGTAAAAAGCCTTATTCATGATAAAGGTTGAAATAAATGGAACATGATCGGTCATAATAATATATTTCTGAACTTCTCCCAGATTATTATTTACAATCGTATCCAGCGGATTTTCCTGCGCGTCCATCAGGCCTTGCTGCAGAGCAATATACAGTTCCCCAAAGGCCAGCGGTGTCGCATTACAGCCAAGCGCATTCCAGAACTCCTTTTGGAACTTATCATCAATCGTCCGGATGTTAACTCCTTTAAAATCATCCATTGACTCGATCTTTATGTTACTGGACATTGTACGGAACGCCGTAGGTGACATGCCGACACAAACCAAGTCATTCTCCTTAAAAAGATCATTAATGAATGTTCTGAATTCAGTCCCGGTTTCTAATAATTTATAGCATTCATTAATGTCGGTGAACATCATCGGCTGGCTTAGGATCCCCACCGCCGGAATGTAGCTTACATAAGATCCGGTCGCCATCCAGGTCATCTGAATGGTTCCCATCTGCGTACTGGTAAAACTCTCCGCATCGGTTCCTAACTGGGCATTCGGATATACCTCCACCGTTATTTTTCCGTTGGATCGCGCTTCAATCTCTTCTTTAAAGGTCGTACAATTCAATCCGCCCAACTGCTGCTCCGAAGTTCCGTGTGCCAGGATAATATTAAATGTGGGAGCATCCGCCGCATCAAATATGGAACCGCTTGTCGCCTCTGTGGTCTCTGCCGTGGTTGCCTCTGTGGCTGCCACTGTAGTCGCCGCTGTGGTTGCCGCTGTGGTTTCGTTAGAACTGCCGCAGCCTGCCAAACCCAGAATCATAGCTACCATTACCATCCATCCTACGAGCTTCTTGATTTTTTTCATCTTTGTTCCTCCTAGTTTTTCTTTTATAATAAGTTTTTTGAATAACCACTTCTTTTTGAATAACCGCTTCTCTTATAGCAGCGCCAGACTCAGTCCGGGAATAAATGTAATTAACAGCAATGCCAAAATAAACCAACAAATAAACGGAATCACCTTTCTTCCCAACTTCATTACCGGCTCGTCGATCAGTTTACACGCAACAAATAAATTTACACCAAAGGGAGGGGTAATAAAACCAACTGCCAGATTTACTACCATAATTACACCCAGATGGATGGGATCGATTCCCATCGCGGTCGCTACCGGCATTAACATGGGTCCAAGAATCATAATCGCCGGCGCGCAATCCATAAACATTCCCAGGATAAGCAAAACAAGATTTAATACCAGTAAAAAGGCAATCTTCGACTGGAAATTTTCTGTAATAAAAGCGGATAAGGCAGCCGGAAGTCTTAATAGGGTTAATACTCTTCCCAATACCGTGGCTAACGTCAGCATCAGGCATAGCGGCGCATAGGACCTGACGGATTCTTTAAAGATCGGCATCAGGGATTTAATGTTGATTGTTTTATAGATCACGAGTGAAACAAACAGGGCATAAAATACGGACAGGCACGCCGCCTCTGTAGGAGTAACAATTCCTGAATAAATACCGCCTAAAATAATGACCGGGGTAAGGAGCGCCCAAAAACTTTCGCGAAAGATTTTCAGGAATCCCTTGGCTCTAAGCTCATCCACCATGGCATTGATTTTTACTTTATCCTCACCATGTTTCGTAACATAATAAATTGCATAGCCCATCAGACAAAGGGCGATGAGAATTCCGGGAATAATGCCTGCAATAAATAAGTTCCCAATGGAGGCTCCTGTGGCCAGTCCAAACAGGATGAACGGAATACTCGGCGGAATGATAACGCCTAAGCCGCCGGCCGTTCCGACAATGGCACCGCAGAACGTCTTGTCATACCCCATCTTCAGCAATACCGGGATCGCCATCGCGCCTACGGCCGCACACGTCGCGGGACCGGAACCGGAAATGGCGCCATAGAACAGGCAGGTGATGATGACGGTGCAAGGCAGACCCGCCCGAAGCTTGCCAAACATAAAGGCAAAGATATTAAATAATTTTTCGGAAATCCCCCCTCGCGCCATAACGATTCCGGATAACATGAACAGCGGTACGGCCAGAATTGGCGTACTGTCCGCACCCCCGACAATCCCTCTGACAATATATTCCACGTTCGCCGCAAAAGACGGATCGACGATCCCTGGTACTAATGTAGCCAGCAGCATGGTGATCGCAATGGGAATTCCCAGAACTAAACCAAGCACAAATACGATCATAAGTCCACCTAACATTTTTCTGTTCCCCCTTTGATTTCTTTGACTAATACTTGTATACAGCGGATCGTGCCCAAACCAAATCCTAGGGCTACGCCGACATATAAGATCCATGTCGGCATCATCAAGGCGGGGGATACCTGGTTTACTCCATAAATGCTTTTTAACGTAATAAGTGAATAGTAAAACATAAACCCATGAATCAGCAGCATCACGATGTTTATAAAAAAAGACAGAATCTTTTGCAGCTTTTCAGGCAGCGCCTGCAAAAGGGTGTCTACCCGCAAAGCACAATCCTTCTTAATACAGTAGCTGATACTCAGGCAGGTGGTGACGATCCATAGATAACGCCCGGCTTCTTCCGGCCATGGTAAGGATGCACTAAAAATATAGCGCATTACAATCTGCAGCATCATGATGACGGCAATCGCAATCAACAGAAATACCATCAGATATTCTTCAAAATTCTCATCCAGCCATTTTAACACTTTCATCCTTTATTCTCCTCTGCAAAAATAAATTTTCGTCCTTCCTCCGCAGAACAATAAGCACCATACATCACCATCATCGTTTGATAAGCGAGCTCAAAATCAGAAAAAGGCTGCTTATTCTCTAAGATGCATGCGAGAAAATCCTGAAGCTCACCCAAAAAACCTCTTACGGTTTCGTCTGCGATAAAGGGATTGTTCCATCCAATTTTTGTTGGAAGCATTTCCGAGATAGCGACATCTTCCAGGTTATCCTCATCTAAGAAATAACTACTGACAATATCCACCGGTGAAACTTTACATTTTAAAGCGCTGTCATTGGTATACACTTCTACATACCCCTTGGTGCCGCCCAACACCAGGTCGGAAGTTAGAACATGTGCCTTCGTCCCGTCGCCAAAGGTAATGCTGAGAGAAGCATAGTCTTCCACATCATTTGGCCTGGCGGCTATGTGCCGGTGTTCATATTCACTCCTTAGGCTCTCCGTTGCCCTTCCGACATCTGCCACCACACTATCAATCAAAAAATCTTCTCCTCTGGCCATTGCTTCCGCCTTTTTCAGAACCAGGATGCTCGATAACGGATGACAGCCTGCACGAATGAGTGAACCACCTCCTATGTTTCCCCATTCACCTGTATTCAAAGATCCGGAGCCCTTTAAACTCTCTTCCCCTTTTAGCAGCAGAATTTTACTTTTCTTCTTCACTACCACTTCGATTGCTTTTTGAACTCCCGCGGAATACACATAATTCTCCGCATAACAAAATATTTTTCCCGATTCATCTAAAACCGTTTTTAATGCATCCATCGAATCAATGACCGCCTGATACATGTTTGCCTTTGGTACGGTTTTTCCAATCGGTACAAGATCTCCGCTTTCACCAAAATATCCTGTCAATGGCTTCTCGCAAATTACGTGTTTGCCTGCCTTTAGTGCCTGTTCAATCATTCTCACATGCAAATTCGGCGGGGTACAAATATCAACGACGTCTATCTGCGGGTCCGTTAGTACACTTTCATAATCACCGGCACTCCGCTCATATCCATACCGCACCTTCACCGCATTGGCTTTTTCCAGGTCAATATCTATTATCGTCTTCAATCGAATATCAAATCCGCTTACCTTTCTATAGGCATCCCCATGCAGCCTGGCCGCATACCCTGCGCCAATGGTAGCAATACAGATCGGATTTTTATTAATTTTTGCCATACTCTCCATTGCTCCTTCTCTAGTGCGCTGCCCGGTTCATCTTTCGTAAAATGGTGCTTCCACACTAGCTTTTTTATAAAAACACTATAATATTATTACCGCCTCCAAACAATAGCATAACGGATTCATATTGTTATCTTTTTTGTTATATGTGTCCGATCTTTCTTATTATCCGAATTTTTACCCCTTTTGACATTAATCCGCTAATATGTTATGATACTAGGGTCAAAAGGTCATGCTTTTTAAGGATTGCGAGAGCACAATGTGCGTAGCAATCCGTAGGTATCAGGACGTACAATACCTTTTGACGCTCTAATTATCCGTATAGCTCTTTACACTTGCTACTATTAAGGAGGATAGAATGAATATTACACAGCTCCGCTATTTCAAATTATTGGCGGAATTACAGCATTACTCTTATACTGCTGAGACTCTTGGAATTGCTCAATCGTCACTCAGCCGATCCATTACCGCGCTAGAAGACGAACTCGGTGTTAACTTGTTTGAAAAGCAAGGACGCAACATTCGGCTGACAAAATATGGAACCGTATTTTATGAGTACGCAAAAGATTCCTTGACCAGCTTAGAATTAGGTACACTCAAAGTCCGATCCATGGCAGATCCTACCAAGGGTGAAATTAATATGGGCCTTACCTTTCCCTTAGGGCCAACAATCGTACCCAATATTCTGCAAAAATTTAAATCGCATGATTGGAACCGGGACTACCTCATTCGGCTTTATCAAAATACAACACCGGAACTAATTCAATTGCTAAAAGCGGATAAATGCGATGTCGTGCTCTGCTCCTATGTGGAAGATGAACCGGAAGTTGAATTTGTTCCTCTTATGCCCGGCCATTTAAATGCCGTCGTTCCCGAGAAGCATCCTCTGGCCCCCAAAAACTCGGTAACTCTTGAAGAGCTGTCTAAATACCCTTTTATACTAAACTCCGAAAAGGCGCCGGCGCTCCTGAAAATCTTCCATGAAAAGGGCTTATATCCCAATGTCCTTTCCCAGGTACAGGGTGAATGTGCTATCGTCGGACTGGTCGCCGTAAACTATGGGATTTCTATCGTAGACAAATCGGTAGATATCAGCAATCAGGCCGTTAAAGCGCTTCCCGTTCCTGAATTAGAGGATACGCAGTTTCCGGTAAACTTAGCCTATATTAAAAATCGCTGGTTTCCTCCCTCCGTAAAAGCATTTATAAGTTTTTTAATCAAAGAAATTCAGGACCCCTCTATTTAAGGAGAATCGCAAGATATTATGATTCTATCTTGCGATTCCTTTGAGTCCCCTTACGCTATGCCGTTATTCTTCCATATCAATAATCGCGAACAATCCTTCTCGGATGGCGTTTCCTATTTTTCTGGGAGCACTCGCATCTCCAACAACACAGACTTTTACTCCGGACGCTTTTAATTCCTTCTCCAGTGCATTATCGGAAACAAATCCCGTTGCCAGCACAACCGAATCACACGGAAGCTTCTCTTCCTTTCCATCTACCTGGTAGGAAACCCCTTCTTCATCAATTGCTGTAACCGCGGCATTGCAAATGGCTTTCACGCCACACTTTTGGATTAGCTTTCGAATGGCAATCCCATTATTTCTAGCCTCCTCACCAACCGACATCAAGGAGGGCAGGAATTCCAAAATGGTAACTTCTTCAGCCATTTCTGCTGCGCTGCAGGCCAGTTCACAGCCGACTAAGCCCCCGCCTATTATGACGACACGTTTTCCCAGTTTTTCTTTTTTTCGCAGCACGTCTAAAGATAAATGAACATTACCTCCCTTAGCGCCTTCCACCGGCAGGGTCTTTGTATAGGCACCGGATGCCAGAATAACCCGGTCAAATCCTTCTGCCTGTATCATTTCGGCGGTTGCCTCTTTATTTAATTTTACCATTACCTGCTGTTCTCTCACCTGCCGGTCCATATATGTGACAAACCGGCGGACATCTGTTTTGAAAGAAGGCGCTCCGGCCGCAATCATATTGCCGCCCAAACACTCACCTTTCTCCCACAGTTCCACAGAATGGCCCGCCTCGGCTGCGGCCAGAGCAGCTGACATGCCGGCGGGACCCCCGCCCACAATTAACACCTTTTTCTTATTAACTGCCTTTGCGACTTTATAAGAGGCATCTTGCTCGTGACTCAGATAGGGATTTACCGAGCAATGAAAATACTTACCTGTGTTAACAGACAAAAGGCAATTATTACAGCCGATACAGGGGCGAATATCTTCGAGTTTTCCTTCCTCTACTTTTTTAAGCCAGGCCGGATCTGTTAACAAAGCATGCCCCATGGCAATAAAATCACAGCAGCCATCCAAAATTGCCTGACTCGCCTTAGCCGGATCCGATAGTTTGTTTTGACCCAGCACCGGAATGGTAACCGCGTCTTTCACCTTTTTAGCCGCATATAATGAATATCCTTCGGGATCATAAACGGTGGGAATACAACGGTTCCATTGTGTCTGAAACGAACCCGTATCGACTTGAATCGCATCTGCACCTGCCGCTTCAAGAATCTCGCACATATCGAGTCCTTCTTCCAGTTTCCGGCCCGTCTGTGTGCCATGATCTACAGAAAACTTGGCGATAACAGGAAACTCTTTTCCACAGGCTTTTTTTATCGACTGAATCAATTCGCAAGTAAAACGCATTCTGTTTTCGATTGAACCACCATATTCATCGGTTCTATGATTCCACTCGGAAGATTGAAACTGGTCTAACAGATATCCTGCGTATGCATGCAGCAAGATCGCATCCACACCCGCCTGCTGTGCTAATTTTGCTGCTATCCCGATCTGTTCTACCAGAAAATGAATCTCGTCAATTGTCATCGCCCGGCATAGCACATTCGGATCTGCCACAGAAGGAACTTCACTCGCCGACAGACGGCCTCCGCACCTTCCACCACCCAAATTAAACTGCAAAGCCAGTTTGGATCCATAACGATGTACCGTATCTGCCAGCTCGGTTACACGGCCAACATGGTTCATTGTTTCAAAAACACCAGCAAAAGAACCGCCAAACTTACTAGTGAACAGTAAGGAACCGGAGACAATCATACCTGCACCGCCCTTGGCACGTTCTGCATAATAATCGATTTGACGTTTTGAAAAGCCGCCGTCTACATCGGCAAGATTTCCCATGGGTGCCATTACAATACGGTTTTTTAACTTCATGCTGCCAATACTACATTCTGAAGACAAAACGTTATACATATTTCTACCCCTTTACCTTGTTTTTGCATATCCTGTTGGATGCATTATAGAAATTTTTGCCTTCCGAAACAATAGTATTATATCCTTTTATTGATTACATTTTTGTTATTTATCGTCATTCGTGCTGAATAAAGCATGCGGAAAAACCTCCGGCTGGTGTGTCTGTTTTACACCAGCCGGAGGTTTTTACAATTGTCTTTTTATCGGTTTTTCAAGTATTTATCTGCTTTCCTTCAAACCGCAGGGCAAAATCTTATTGGTTTTCCTTTTTCTTCTTGTAGACGAGCAGGAATATGAGTAAACCACCGATCAGTACAACCGCAAATCCAATTATGATCCATGGCAGCGCATTATTGAAACTGCTGCTGGCAGGTGTAGCAAGGGGTACTTCCTCATCTGCTATCGTCACACCGTTTTCTGTCCCGGGTGCCAGGGGTACGTCCGCGTCCGTAACCTCTACCGGACTGGTTTCTTCCGGTCCTGCAGGCGTAGTAACACCTGGTTCGGTCTCAGCCGCGGAGGTTTCCGCCGCCTGCGTAGATTCCGCCGCAGCGGTGGTAGTGGTCTCCTCCGTCACACTCACCGGCTCGTACGTCGCAACAATGACATACTGGTTCACTGTGCTTTCCTGCACCGTCGACTGATATGTGTCTTCTGCCACATAGTACACATCGCCCATATAGGTCTCCAGGCCGCGGTATACGATGGTCGCGTTATATCCGCTCGGCAGACCGCGGCTATCCGTACCCGCTACTGTAAACGCAACACCGCTGCGCTGCAGTGTGCCTGTGCCATTTTCACACGGCATTGTTTCGGGCGCTTTACCCGTCAGTTCCTCTATATCGTTGCTTGAGAGGTTCTCGACCGTGACCACCTTTTCAACTTCACGCTGCAGCTCCTCCTGGTTCGCTTCTAAACTCAGTCCCGGGATAGCGGCGATCTGTGCAAGATCTTCCTCCGATAGCGCACCGTCAATCCTATACGTATATGTCCTTGTGACCGGGAGCGTTGTCTCCAGGACGGGGGCCGCCTGATTCACTAACCTGTAATCACGGTTCAGACGAGTGATCGTGGCGGGAACATCCACGGATTCTCCTTCGGCATATCGATACTCGATCGTCACATCCCCTGGAGCTGCGAACGCTGTCACCGGCATGAAACACACCAACACCAGTATCACGGTTAGCATTACCGATAATCTCTGGATCTTCTTCAATCCGACTGCATTCATTACTTCGCACCTCCCTTCGTATCCCTTGCGCGCTTCCGATTCTTGTGTCCGGTGATCCATAGACCTGTAAGTATTGCTGCGCTTCCCGCCAATAATACGGCATACAGCCCCAGGTTACGATCGTCTCCGGTCTTTACCGAAGATCCCAACGGCACTTCGTCATCCTCAATCGTTGTGGTTGTTCCGGATATAACAGGTGGTTTCAAAACCGAGCCTTCCTCCGTGATCGCACTCAGCTCCGGCGGTATCTCCGCTATCGTGGCAGGTGTGATGACTTCGGTTACCGCAAGATCCTCCGCAACAGCGCTCCATTCTCCTAAAACACCGATCGCTGTTACCGATGCATCAATACTCCCGGATGACATCGCATAGGCTGCGTTTACCATATAGGTAGCCGGATAGAGCTCTGTCGGCTGCGTCACGACTTCTTCAATGCTGTTCAGACCCATTAACATCATTAGCGAAAAACTCCGAAGCGTCGGCTGCTCTGCTAAATCCTCATTTCGGCTGGTAAAGCCCGCCTGTACCGCGCCATACTTAAACTGAAGAGCGGTGATGTATTCATCGCTTGCAAGGCCCAGGTCCGCGACATCCAGCGGCGTTAGATCGTCTGTTGACCGAGTAGTCCAAAGAATCCAGTCCGTTGAATGATTCGTCTTATAGGAAAGATCAAATTTGCCATCCATATCGCCCCAGACGACAGGCGTCCAGAGTTTTTGTATCCGGATCTCCGGCGCAAGAATATCTTCCACCGTGAAAGCATCCAGATCCACATTGGATGTTGAACGGAAATCGATGTCATACCTGAATTCCTCGTCGTTGACATTATTGATGTTCTCATCGTCATTCTGGTATGCGGCGCTCGTTCGCTGAATCGTATTGATAAAGACTCCTACCGAAAGGTTGGCCTCATACGTGTTCACAAACGTCGGCGGCTCTTCGCCAGGATAGCTAACCTCGGCGGCGAGTTCTCCGGAGCCATCGTCCGTGACGGTTACAGCAGCCGGATACTCGGTGTCATCCATAGTCCAGCCATTTCCGCCAAAATTCGTTTCAATGATCGTATAGTTGTATGTGCCGGTTTCTGTAAATGTCATGATCGGGAATACAATGTTGCCGTCTGCGTCATTCGTGGCCTCCGCTATAACTATGTCGTCGCTGTTCTTCACCGCGAAGCGGAACTGGCCTGCCGTCATACCAAACGGGTATGAGCCGGCGATTGTCTTGCTTGCTGTAAAGTTCGCTGTCGTGCCGTTCGGATTGTACGGATTCTCAAACGT
>Ga0153997_1000090_pt1 | contig 26175 bp, 27 predicted proteins | sample TSNC081MetaG_FD_104750 | JGI IMG/M metagenome (GOLD analysis project Ga0153997, IMG submission 104750) | Attine ant fungus gardens microbial communities from North Carolina, USA - TSNC081 MetaG | ecosystem: Host-associated > Fungi > Mycelium > Unclassified | place: USA: North Carolina, Lumber...
CTTATACTATTAATCATAGAGAGCACCTTCCTTTGTGTGTATTTTGGCAGTCAACCATAAAATACTTTATCACAAAGTGGTGTTCTCTTGTTAATTAATCCGAATAAAATTTTACGCTAGCATTTTTCATATTAACTCACAATCCTAAGACATCAAAACTGCACCAACCATGAAGCTGATGCAGTCCTTAATCATTTTATTATTTTACTTTTTTGTAAGCTACATAACAATTCTCAGCAATCTTCAAAACGTCTCACAAGGTCTTGGCAGAACTATTTCCCTGCCATGCATTCCTCGATAGGAACTGTAAGGGCCGATTTTTCATAGGGTTAGAAGGCATTTGTGAGTTACATGTGTGCTACTGTCCACATCTGACGACTGCTCAGGACAACACTGCATCAATTAATCAAAAACATTTTTTTCATTCAAATACGCTTCTACCTGATTAAGTACATACTCAGCAGTATCCATTTGCTCCTGAGCGTCGTCTAATGCAGCCACGTAAAAATCATCATAATTACTGATTTCTCTTTTTCTTTTTAATCTACCAACTTTCTTCCCTAATTCTTGGGGGAAATTTCAGTGGAACCATAATTTTGATTAAAATATCCCACTGCATCTTTATGTCTTTTAAAATCTACTGATTTTAGTACCAATATTGATTTAATTTCATAAAACACAACGTAATATGATCGATTAATTGAATCCTAATATAACTTATTTTCAAAGCATAGCAAGGAGCTTACCAAAGTTTCTTTTGCTTCCATAAAACGATAAATAGCAAGACTTTTCTCATTTTCTGTCATGCAACAACAGCCCCCTCCTGCTGAATATTTCGGTAAAAGGGCAATGTGTCAACCCAGTACTCATAATGTATTTCATTTTTAATAATCGGAGAAATATCTACTCCATATTTCATTTCTAAATCAAAAGCACAATCAAAGACTTGATTTTCAACCCTTTTAATTTCTTCATCTGAAAGTGTTACAAGTATCATAATATCAACATCTGAGGTTATATGGTAATCTCCTCTGGCATATGAGCCATATAGGATAATCTTTGATAGATTTTCCCTAAAATCTCTTTTAATTCTGTGACGAATTCTAAAACAGCATCTGAAATATTCATATTGGTATTCCTCCTCTCGGTTTAGTAAGTAATTAATTATATTATTACCTATTTTAAAAATTTTGTACACTTTTACGTAGAAAGAAAGCAAGGAAAACCTTGCTAAATAAGGAAATATTTAATTATGCTTAATTATTTTGTTGTATCCATCTCATTTCCAATGACCCCAACTGAACTTTCATTTGTTCGTCATTCCCAAGATACAAAGTGGCTTCCTAGGTTTCATTGGTATTAACACCACAGGCAAACAATCTTGGCTCTCTTCAGCTCTTCTATAAGCTCCTCATCGTTCCCCCTCCAATGTCGGCTGTAATCTTTTCAAATCACCCAAAACTTCAATTTCGCAATAGTCAAGCGAAAAAGTTTCAGAGCCTGCCTTTAGCGAACAAACTTAAGTAAATCCGAAAATACAATTAATTCGTAATTGCTAATTCCATCGCTAACTGCATCTCCAATAGCTGCACAGTCCATATTGCACGCTAAAGCCGCCTCAAGACCTGCCTTTGCATCTTCTACCACCAGACACTCCTCTGGCATGAGTTTTATATAACAAGCTGCCTTTAAGAATACTTCTGGATCGGGCTTTGATTTAGTTATATTGTTGCCATCGGATATTGCATCGAAATAATCACCTAATCCAATCTGCTTCAAGATAAACGCCACATTCTTACTGGAGGAGCCAATAGCAAGCTTCACACCTTTACCCCTAAAAGCATCCAGTGTTTCCTTGATTTCTGGCTTCAGATCAGATGGGGACATATTTGCAAGTAGTTTTTTGTATATCTCATTCTTTTCTTCTGCACATTTCTCTTTTTCCTCTCTTGATAATTCCCGATCATATTTTTCTAAGATGATGTCAAGACTCTCCATCCGGCTTACCCCACGAAGCCGATTATTAATCGTCTCATCAAAATAGATACCTAATCGATCAGCGACCTGTTTCCATGCACTATAATGATAAGCATCTGTATGACATATTACTCCATCCAAATCAAATATAATTCCCTTATACTTTTTCTGTTTAGCAGCTTTATTATATTTACTTTCCATGATAGCTCCCATCTGTCCGCTCTGGCGGACACGCTCTAAATAGTCAAAGTGGATACTCGTAATCCGCTTCGCTGTTATTTCAGTGGGAACTTATACTCCCACTGAAACAAGTAAGTCCCACCCACCGCCTAAGAGGCTTAACTTGGGAGGTTAATTTCTTATATTTCTAATATTTAGAACATGATCTAACATAAATTCCTGCCCATATATCGTTATCCTCTTCTCTTTACCGCTGACCAGTTCAAACTTTACATTATTACTATCTACTGTGATTAAAATCAGACTGCCTTCATACTGAATCTTAAACCGATAGCTATTCCACTGTTCTGGTAAAAACGGCGAAAAATAGAGTCCGGTTTCTTTGATTCGCACACCTGCAAATCCATATACAATAGCCATATAATTTCCGCCCATATTAGCGGTATGAATGCCATCCTTTGTATTTTGATGTGTATTAAACAAATCTAATTTGGCAGAGTCACCAAAATACATATATGCTTTCTTTTTCAAATCTAATTTGGATGACATAATACTGTATATACAAGTTGATAGAGAGGAATCATGTGTGGTAACCTTTTCGTAATATTCAAAAGAATTACGCATAGTTTCCATAGATTGTGCATCTTCAAAGATAAAATGTGATAATACCGTATCTGCTTGTTTGCATACCTGATGGCGATAGAGATACAATGGATGATAATGAAGTAATAGAGGAAATTTATCCGCTGGTGTATGTTCAATATCCCAGATGGGTTTCTTAAGAAAGGAATCATCCTGCGGATTTATTTTAAGCTTGGAATCATAAGGAAGCAGCATATTTTCTTCCGCTTTTATAAATGCTTCTATCTCGCTGCTCTCTAATCCTATCTTATCTACTATAGGCTGAAGCTTTTCTGATTTCTGCAGGATATGATAGAACTTCACAGCCCAGTATAGATTGTATTTGGCTGAAACATTCGTGTAATAGTTATTATTTACCAGACAAGTATATTCATCCGGTCCGGTTACCTCATTGATATGAAATTGTCCTTCATAGTAATTACCGGTATCTATCCATAATCTAGCTGTTTCGAAGATAATCTCAGCACCCTTTTCCTGAATGAGCTCCACATCTTTCGTTGCCAGATAGTAGGATACAATGGCATATGCAATATCTCCATTAATATGATATTGTGCTGATCCTGATGGAAAATAGCCGGAACATTCTTTTCCCATAACTGTTCTCCATGGGAATAATGCACCCTTTTTATGCCCTAATATTCTTGCATTTTCTCTTGCTTGATCTAAAATCCCATAGCGATATTCAATTAGGTTCTTGGATATCTCTGGAGCTGTAAGAGTAAAAAATGGCATAATATACATTTCTGTATCCCAGAAGAAATGACCTTCATACCCTTCTCCACTTAACCCCTTCGCAGCAATATTGCTATACTTATCTTTACCAACCGATTGTATAAGTTGATATTGATTATACATAACTGCTAGGCTTAGTTCATCATCTCCATCTATCTCAAGTGATACATTCTTCCAATAGTCAGATAGATAAGATCTTTGCTCCTCATATAATGCCTCCATGGAAACCGCTAATGCATTTTTCAATTCATCATGCACATGAGATTCGCATTCATGGTGATGAAGGGAATCTGAGAAAGCTGTATATTTAACTAGACTTACTGTTTCTCCTTGTGTGATCTTAAGTTCAATCTTATGAACAGCCTGATGCCCCTCTATATTCATATCCCGGAAGATACTTTTCGCATTCCTCATTAGAGCATCTGCTGCAGAGAATGCCTTGGAGTTCTGACAAGCATTATCTGAAAACACCATGTGATCGACTCCAGTACATACTCTAAGTTCTGATTTGGACGTATCCGTGGTCAGATAAGAAGCACTCCCAATATGTTTGGCACATACTGGAACTAAATGCTTAAAGCTCTCTCCCGCAACCCTCGGATCTTCAGGATTGGAATAATTCATAACATCTCCCTTGTGCGTAGATAGAAATGTTACATCCCCCTCAAAATTTAACGCCTTTATCTTATATTCAATGGTAAACATGGAGAGACGTACAAAGGAGGTCATCCTCTTGATAAGTATCTCCACCTCTTTTCCCTGTGGCGAGCGCCAGATAATATTTCTTGCACTATAACCTTCTTCCATATAAAGCATTCTTTTACTCTCTAATACAGTTCCTTCGAACATTGTAAATCTTTCGCCATCCAGAATTAGCTGAATTCCCTGGGAATCTACAACATTTAGCATGGTCTGCTTCTCTTCCATCAATCCACAGAGCTTTTCTGCCTGTTTCATCTCAGCAAAGTCATAGAATCCGTTAATATAGGAGCCTCTAATTGTATCATACCCTTCCGTATACCCTTCTTCAAAATTGGATCGAATCCCAATATACCCATTGGCATTATGAAATATAGTCTCATTCAATACTAAATTATCATTATCCAGACTTAAGTCATGCAGCTGATATATACCTGCTTTTTTCATAATAGTTTCTCCCTGTCACTAAATTATATCTACCTTCTTCTATTTCACAACACCTGCTCTATTTCACGGCACCTGCTGCAACACCTTTTATAATATATTTCTGTGCCATCAGATAGAATATAATTACTGGTATAATCGTTAATGTAAGACCCGCCATTGCAAGGTTCCATTGAATCGTAAACTGTCCAAAGAACGATGCAGTAGACAGTGGAATAGTCCGGTTACTCGCACTAGACAACATTAACGACGGAAGCAGATAGTCATTCCACATCCAGATAACGTCCAATATAATAACCGTAACAGTCGTAGGCTTTAACATTGGAAAGACTATTTTCCAGAAAACCCCCATCTTTGTACAGCCATCAATAGTCGCTGCTTCCTCCAGAGAGACTGGTATTGATTTTACAAAACCATGATATAAGAATACAGCCATACTTGCGCCAAATCCTATATTCATATAGATTAATCCACCTAAAGTATCAATCATCGGAACGTGTAAATTATCACGTATCCATCCCATTTCCTGCATCAAAGGCATCATCAGGGTTTGAAATGGGATCAGCATGGTTGCAACCAGAGTCATAAAGATAATCTTACTAAGCTTATTATTCACACGCATAATCATCCAACCGGTCATGGAGGATAAGATAATAATAAAGAATATGGATATCAACGTAACAATTAGCGAATTAGAAAAAGCCTTAAGAAAGAACATTTTCTTCATTGCTTCTGCGAAGTACTGAAGACTAAAACTACTTGGAAGAGATAATATATTTTCATACAATTCCGAACGATCTTTGAAAGAGTTTACAAGCACTATATAGATCGGAAACAAATAACAAACACATAAGAGAAGTGCAACCATACTTAAGAAAAACTTCTTAACTTTATTCATTACATTTCCACCTCTTTCTTCTTCGTTATAGTAACCTGAACCATGGTGATAGCTGCAACAATCACCAGAAAAACGATTGCTTTAGCTTGCCCATATCCATAGTTATTTCTGGAAAATATCTCGTTATAAATATTCATAGCGAACATTTCTGTTGAATTATAGGGACCGCCCTTAGTCAAAGAAAGGTTGACATCAAAGATCTTAAAACAGCTTGATAGCGTCATGAAGAGACAGATCGTAAAGGAAGGCATAATAAGCGGAAATTTAACCCTAAATAATGTCTGCCAGAATCCAGCACCATCTACAGATGCCGCTTCCACTACCTCTTCCGGAATCGCCTGAATTCCCGTAATATAAATAATCATAATGTAACCGGCCATCTGCCAAGTGGTAACTACAACCAATGCAATTAATGCTGAATGTGGATTCAACAGCCAGTTAAAAAAGATTCCTGTCAGTCCTGTCTGTTCACCAATCATAGCAAACGCATCACCCAGAATGAATTTCCATATATAACCGAGTATCAATCCCCCAATAAGATATGGCATAAACAACATTGTTCTTGCTATATTTCGAACTTTCAATTTGGTCGTTACGATTAATGCAAAACTTAATCCAAAAATATTTATTAAAACAATTGCCAATAAGGTGAATGTTACTGTGTGTACTGTTGAATTGATGAATTTCATATCTGCAAATAGTTTCACATAATTATCTAAACCTACAAATATCTTCGGATTAAGCGGCAGTCCATCCCAAGAGAAGAACGAATATCCAATTCCTATAAAAAACGGAATAATTACAACCGTTGTAAATATAAATAGCAACGGGAGGGTAAATAAAGTATACCAACCTGCATTTTTTGCTTTTTTCATTTTGATGTAAGCCCCTTTCATCTGCCGATATTGTTCGAAATCTAACACCACCTCTGATAAGCCTATTGGGTGATGCCAGTGTAGCTACCAGTTGTTATCTGGTAGCTACACTGGATTTTCTAAGTAATATATAAACTAAATTTCACTTTATTATAAGTATAAACTCACTTGCAAAACTGCTTTATCACCTACTGAACTGCTTCTGCCCAGGCATTATCAAGTTCAACGAGCAGGTCTTCAGCAGACATATCTGAGGTAAAGAATTTTTCTGCAATCGGTTTAAGATATACGTCTACGATACCAGCTGGCCATAATGCATTCGGCCACGAGATTGTATCCCCTGCTTCTGTATATCTCGCAACTTCCTGAGATAGAACATCCATATTATCACTTTCCATACCTTTAATAACTGGTATAAAATTAAACTCATTCATTAGATAATTAATACCTGTCTCGCTGGTATACAGCCATTCAATAAAATCTTTCCCCGCTTGTTTCTCGGCGTCTGTGGCCTGAGAATTTAACATCCATGCACTAGGAACGCTTACTGCCAACTTATCATTTCCTGATAGTGGAAATGGCATCATACCCATTTCAAAGTCCATATCATAATCATCGAACATTCCAATTACCCAATTACCTTGATGAATCGCCGCTGTCTTACCTGTTGCAAAATCACCGCACGCTTTATCATAGTCAACTTCTAATGGGTTATAAGAATTATCTCTGATTGCTACATACATCTGGGCAAATTCCTGAAACTCTGGTGTCTCTGCCATCTTTACTTCACCGTTTGCTAATTTCTCAATATAATCTGCTGGATCACTTTGCAATGCAAATGGTGTATTGAGGATATGCCCTATAAGGAAATACGACTCTGAAGATAAACCTAAACCATTAACTCCATTTGCTTTTTGTTCTTCCAGCATGCTGACAAATGAATCTTTGTCTGTTATATCCGTTGGATCCAAAAGACTCTTATTATAAACCATTCCGAAGCCTTCTACCGTATATGGGATTCCAACTACTTTTCCATCAAGCTCTGCTGCCATTCCCTCCGCTATATCTCCAATAAATGACAGATCACTCATATCTTCCAGATAAGAAGACATTTGTTCAACCTCTGAGCCGGGTGCTAAACTAAAAATGGTTGGTCCCTGATTGTTGGCAAGTTTTATCTTTAGCTGTTGGAAATAATCATCACCGGTCGTATTCCACACTTCAACCTCAATTCCGGTTTCATTCTTGTACTCTTCTGCCAATGCATTTAGCTGATCCACTATTTCTACTTTGGATTGAAAGATAATAATCTTATTCGCCGATTCATTATCGTCAGACACAGTACCCTCTTTAGCTACGTCCTCGGTAGGTTTATCAGTATCGTCGCCTGCTGTATCACTGGTTTCACTCGTCGTCTTCTCAGTATCCTTTGGGGTATCTGCATTTCCACAACCTGTTAATACTGCTGTCAGCATAAAAACACCTGACAGTAAAGCTGTAATTGCTTTTTTAAACTTCATCATTATTTCCTCCTTTTTTGTAAAACGTTATATTAACATCATAAGTACTTTTTGCTGTATTGTCAATGTATATTAGCCTTTATTTGGTGATAATGTATATTTTTGAATATATTCAACAATTACATTATCAAAAAAGCATATGCTAATCACTTTTTTTGTGCAATTAACATATGCGTTTTACTTACTTTTTTGCTTATTTTACTAAACTTTACTTGATACAGTTTTTCTCCACTTGACTTTAGCGGATATTTTAAAAAGATCTACATTATGATTACCCTGCATATTTTCTATCAGATATTGAGCCGCCAGATAACCGCGCTCATAATTAGGTATAGCAACTGTTGTAAGCCCCGTAGCCTCTGCAAGATCACAATTATCGAAGCCGGTAACCCCAATATCTTCCGGAACTTTTAAGCCGTTTTCACGAAGTGCTTTCATTGCTCCTATGGCCATATTATCATTGGCACAGATCAAGACATCAGGTAGTCTCTCACTTAGCATCAGTATCTTAGCTGCTTTATATCCCTCCTTTTCCCGATAGTCTCCGGTAAAATAATTCTCTCTGCGAAAGGTAATGTGATTTTGCTCTAATACATCTACGAACGCTTTATATCGCTCCTTATTATCCGCAGTATGCTCTAGTCCTCCTATAAATGCAAATCTTTTATGTCCTCTGTCGATAACCCCTTGCACCAGTTCACACATAGGATCATAGTTATTGACCACTATACTTTTGATGTACTCATGCGTAACTATTCGGTCTAATACAACGATCGGATACTGTTTCGTGGCAACACTTTTCAGAAAATCCGTCTTCATTCTTTCGTCCAGGATGATGCATCCGCTTGTCATATTGCTTCGGATATTTTTCTCACACGATTTATTCGTACAGATAATCAAATCATATCCGCTATCGTTAGCATAGTCACTAATTCCATTAATAATCTTCAGATAAAAGCTACGATCAAAATCACTGAAATTGAATAAAATGGTTTTATTGTCACGTGATTTTAAGCTCCTTCCCGCTGCATTAGGATAATAGGACAGTTCTTTACAGATCTGATTTACCCGTTCTCTGGTTTCTTCTCCTACATTTTTTTTACCGTTGATTACGTTTGAAACGGTGGAGACGGATACTCCTGCTTTCTTTGCAATATCTTTGATTCCTACCATATCACCTTTCTCCTTGTCTTACATTGTTACATGAATTGCTTATTATGAAATGATTTCATAATAATAAAATCAATTATGCTGTTGAGTTTGATTTATTTAAACTCAGTTTATGTATTTAGGCTATTTTACTTGATTTTACTAAATTTTGCAATACCTTTTACTAACCAGTTCTAATACTCCCTAAAGCACTTCATAACCTTCATAACACAAAGCAATAGCTTGATGTATTAGTAAGGCTGCTCCATATTACATATGGGCAGCCATTTGATTATGGAAAATCCTTTCTGCATATTACGTTATCCTTAGAGACTGTGAGGGCTGATTCTTATTGGTGTTTACGGTTATTTGTGAGTTGCATGTGTGCTGCTGTCCACGTCTGACGACGGCTCAGGACGACAATAAACTAAATCCTAGCTAACAATAGAACTTTATATTTTCCATTAAGAAATGTTTTTTCCATACATCGCAAATCATAAAAAATTGTGCTGAAATCACTTCTAGCAATTCACTCAATTCATTTGAAGGAATTTTACCATTATTGTTTGCCACAATGCATCCCCCTGATGATGTGATCCAAATCTTTGTCGCATTTGAAACAGGCTTTCCTTTTCCAATATGGACATGGATTGGCTCGTTATTTTCATTTGACCAAAAGAAAACCTTATATCCACCAATCTGAAATAGGCTAGACAATTTTAATTCCTCCGTTTTCCGCATATTTATACAGCAAATGTGCATTGCTGTGCAAAAACATTTCAAAAACCTGCATCTCTGAATCAGAAAAACCCTCTCTTTTTATCCACTTATAAGATGGAAGGGTGCATCTGGCTACGTCAAAACCTTCTTCTGTTGGACGTTCAAAATGTACTTCTACTTCTTTTTCTCCATTTTTTTCAATAACATTTGAATGTACTACTTCAGTCTCATCTGATAAGATCATATATGGATACATCATATAAATCACCTTCCTTATAATCATAGTATACATGAAATTTCGTTTCTCATCAATCTTATTTTTCAAGAAACTGCACCAACCATGAAAAGTTGATGCAGTCTCGATTACTTAATATATTTTATTTGTATGCTACACATTACCTCTCAGCTCTTCTGAAAACATCTCAAGACGTTCCACAACTCCTACTTGTAGTCAAAAGAGACTGTGAAGGCTGATTCCCACTGGCTTTTATAATTATTTGTGAGTTACATGTGTGCTACTGTCCACATCTGACGACTGCTCAGAACACTTTACCTTACTTTCATTCTGCTCAAAGTATCTCTTTATTTCATTTATATTATGTATCTTATTCTCCTTCCGGTTCCAATACATAATTTCTCGGATTATATCATTTGACACCTTTATTCCTGCTGATTTCACTTGCTTTTCAACCTTTTCTTTCATGTTCTTTCCATTTCGAAAAGCATCCCTCACAATTCGTTCTAAATATTCTGGCTGTCGCTTATCACCTATATCCGAAAAAATTGCAGTTGCTGCAACTAATGAAGTACGCATATACTCCGCATTGTCCTTAAACAATTCACTGTCAGTATAAATACCCTTACTTTCAATGAACCTGCTGCAAAAAATAACAATTGTCCGTGTATTTCCTTCTCGAAAAGGATGTGCTTTCCATAATTTCGCCATATATCCACTAAAAGTCTTAACTATATTCTCAAATTCTGCTTTTCCCCACGGATATTCATCCATCTCGGTCAGTATACTTTTCAATTCTCGTTCAACCTCAAAGCAGTCCGCATATTCTATAGAAATTCCACCTAAAGCAGGTTCCGCCTTTTCAATATTAATAATTCTAATTTTACCTGCCCAATCATAAACATCTTGAAATATCGCATAGTGAATCCCACAAAGCCCGGCAAAATTAAAAGAACTCTTAGAATTATCCATCGCCAATTCTGAGAGCCTGTAACAAGTATAATCTGCTTCCATATCTTTTAGATTATTTTCATCAGTAATACCTGCTAAATTTTTTAAGACTTCTGTATTTGGATATAAATAAGGATCTTTCATTTTCCCTACTCCTTAATCTTATATTTCTTATCCAATGTTTTCTTAATATCATCCATCGTCATTTCACCACGTTTTTCTTTTTCAATCAAACGTTTAAACTCTGGAGTTGGTTCGAGTCCGTCAACTTTTATCATACCAAGTGCATAATCCCACTTTTTATCAGAATTTACTAACATTGAAACGCCTCCTTCTATTAAATTACCTATTAGTATTATACCACTATTACTAGATTTCATAAAGTAAATTATTTTCCTCGACTTCCGGCTAAAACTTTTATTATATTACTATTCACAGCTCTATAGCATTCTTCCCATGTAATCTCGTCCGTCTTCGGTCACCAACAGGCGGTAAATAGTAACTTCATTATGAAGTTATCTGTGACATTCCATATATTCGTTCACTCTTTTCCGACAAAAGTGATGGTGTTGCATAAGCGGAATAGAGAGAAAGGTGTAAAAAAGCCATATTCCTTTTCATTAAGAATATGACTTTTTACACCTCTAAATCTCCTCTACATATCTAAGGCCTTCTAATTTTCTAATCTCTTCAATAATTAGTTTGTGTTTTATGCTTTTTCCAATATCTAGTTCTATCGTAGCGTAAGTATCTCCCTTATACCATCGATTCTCTGATCTTCGTTGAAGACTTAGCACTTTTATTTGTCGCATAACAAAAAAATCTTTTAAGCGCAACATAAACTCTTCATCTACCCCTTCTATAAAAATTCTCATGATTCTCGAAGACTCCATGATTTTCCGATCTATAAACCGATATATAAATGAGGTGGAATGAATAACCGTTAATCCTGCTATCCCACCAAAATAAAAGCCTGATCCGATTGCAATCCCTATTGCGGCAGTTACCCAAAGTGCGGCTGCGGTTGTTAACCCTTTCACCTGGTTATGTCCGGTCACCATGATTGTACCAGCTCCCAAAAAACCAATACCACTAATAACCTGTGCGGCCATACGTGTGGAATCGCCAGAACTCCCTGCTATATTGATGCTTATATATGCATTCGTAGTCATAACTAAAGCGGAGCCGATGCACACTAATGAAAACGTCTTCAACCCCGCAGGTCTGCCTTTCATTTCTCTCTCCAGGCCAATTAGACCTCCACAAACTGAAGCTATCAATAATTTTATCAGCGCACTCAATTCAAATTCATAAATCTCACATATTCTTCCTATTTCCAAGAAGTCATTCAAGAAAAATCTCCTTTAATTTGTACAACATTTACTCAATGAGGTTTAAAGTCAACTTTAAACTGATTTTTATCCCAGTACTTATGTATGCTAACCCAGTCTGTCCACTGCCCCGCATATTTCAGCAATACTAAATCCCACTCCAAACCATTTTTATCTGCCAAAGGATTATCCGGATCGTAGATACCACCATAGACCTGTCTGTGAAAGTGTTCAATAAATTGTCCATAAATCATCTGATTTGTTGTCCCAATTTTTCTTTGCAAATGAATTTGAACTTTCATACACTATCTACAACCTTTTCTAAATTTACAAGATATTCACCAATTTCATAACTTAACTTCAAGGCTGTTGGAATCACCTCATCGGGAAGTGTATTGGCATAATTATGAGCTTCATATGAAAAATATCCCTGATAGTTTATTTCCCGCAATGTTTTGACAATCGTCCTCCAGTCAATTTTTCCAAACATGGGCATGATATGCATCAGATCCGAATCCGATTGACTGTGAGTATCCGACACATGCGTGGCTTTTAACATTCCACCAATCGCTAAAAGCGACTCTCTTTGGTCAATCTTCATGATTTCAGCATGCTCAAAATCCCAACAGATGCCAAGATGATCATTGTGAACCGTATTTTGGAACGTATCTACCAGTTCTATCAATTCTTCTGTAAATGAACAATATTTTGCTTTCGGGAGTATATCGAAATTGCACATGTTTTCTATAGCAAGTTCCATATCCCTGCGCATAGTATACTCCAATAAATTCTTAAAGTACTCTATATTCTTTGCTTTTGAACTTTTAACTCTGTCTACACTCCGCCAATCAGTGTCAGGATGCGTTACGCAGATTTTTACCCCCAATATACTGCAGCAATCTATAGAACGTCTGGTAAGCATTTCATGGCATTCGCATTCCTCCTCTGTCATGTTTATATTAAGAAATGGGTATGTATATGCATGACCTTGTACGAATTCAACGCCGTAATATGCTGCCGCATTGGCCACATTATGAATCCAATATTTCCAATTATCTGTTAAAAACGGGCTCCCAGGAAGTGACCAATCCCAAAAACTTATATCATAATATTTGAACCCTGCCTGACTCGCTAATTCCAAAGTTTGTTCTATTGGTATCATTGTTCCGCTTGGTCTAAAACATATAATGTTGCACGATGTTGCCAGCTTCATAAGTACCTCCTGTTGATGTGTCATATTATTCTATTGGATTCACTCGATAATAGTCATCCATGGCATTGTTACAACCATCAACAATTGCATTATATGTATTATCAACTAAGGCTCCTCCGGCAAATGCAACCATAGCTTCTTTAACAATGGTATCAATATTGTCAGATGCCGGGCAAAATGCACCGACTTCATTTATGGAAGATCCAACTAACACTTCATATGCAACTGAAAACTTACTGTTATTTTCAATGATACTCTTATATTCGTCCTTCTCCACTATGTTGACATTCACTGGCACATATCCTGTTCCACCTGCCCATTTCATTTGTGCCTCTGTAGAAACCATATATTGAATGAACTCCCATGAAGCTTTTATCTTAGCATCATCATCGCGATCTAGCATGAACAGACCGCCGCCACTTGCATATGCGCCACCGATATCATCAGCAGAAACCTTTGGAATCGGTGCCACATCCCATTCAAATTTGCCATCAACCAATTCCTCTATAGATTTGATACGTGAACTGGATGTCATTAACATTGCATTTATACCAGTAGCAAATTCTTCATTATAACTGTCTTTAACAGCTTTATATGAATCGCTGTCAATTACTTTTTTCCATTCGTTCAGAAAATTCATAAGAGTACCGTCATCCGCACAAGCCAATGCAGTCATATAACCATTGTGACCACTCTCATTATTACCAAAGTAGGAACCTGTACTCCCTTGTGTAGCAATGTAATTATTTAATTCAAATTGTTGAATACAAACATTTAGTCCATACTCTGCTTCCGAATATTCAGTAAGTTCAGGAAGCATATCCGCCATTTCTGCGATCGTAGCCGGCGGAGCCGAATAACCAGCAGCCTCAAGGATAGTCTTATTATAATAAAGCAGCAACGCAGATACATTATAAGGTACTGCTATTGATTTGCCATCAATCGCAAAGGACGCTACTGCATTCGCAAGCAGATCATCCTTTGTAATTTCAGAAGACGCATCATTTAAATAGTCCTCAGCCCATACCAAGCGGTCATAGTTTCTGACGACAGATACACTTTCATTATAAAGCTGAATCACATCCGGCATATTTTTAATATCATCATTAGCCATCGCCGTAGTAAGACTCTCTGTTCCTGGCCAATCATTAAAGACAGCAGTAACAAAAATCCCCTTTTCTTTTCCAACTGTTTCATTGAAAGTTTTCACTTGCTCATTGACAATATCAAGATAACTGCCGTCCATAGAGTGCCAGAATGTCAAATTGACAACAGATGAATTCTCTATATCCTTAGTGTCATTAATGTCATTCGTATTATCTGTAGTATTATCTGTAGCATTATTCGCAGTATTATTCGCAGTATTATTTGTAGTACCACATGCGACGAAAGAAAGTATCATAAAAATAGCTAAAAAAACAGTTATTATTTTATTTTTCATATTAAACTCCTTTAAAATTATTATTTATTATTATTGATAAATTTGTATTTTTTCTGGATGCGCTTACCCTTTCACCGCTCCATCCATCATACCTGCAACGATCTTTCTTTGGAAAACAATAAATATTAAAACCGTTGGGATCAAAGCAATTATTACAGCTGCCATGGTCGGAGCGAAAACCGAAGATTCCCTATCCTTCAGCATAGCTACCCCTACTTGTACTGTTCGCATCTCATTTTCTTTCGTGATAAGCATCGGCCAGACATATTGGTTCCAAACACTTACAAAAGATGAAATAAAAAGAGTAATGATAACAGGTGTACTGGTAGGAATCAAAATCTTTGTAAAGAAACGTATGCTTCCACAGCCATCAATATAGGCAGCATCTTTAAGGCTTTTTGAATAAGACAAAAAATTCTGACGTAGCAAAAACATATTATTTGCAGATACTAAAAAAATAGAACATATGCCCAGAAAAGTATTGGTCAATCCCAGCTTCGTAATGGTTCCATAATTAGCAATAATAAGAACATCCGGCGGGATCATCATTGTAGCCATTGCTAATGCAAACAAAATCTTTTTTCCTTTAAAATCGTAGAAGGCAAATGCATATGCAGCCATTGAACCCATAATTATTCGCGATATTGTACTGACCAATGAGACAATAGTAGAGTTCAAAATATATCTGAGCAAAGGTGTTCTAGTCAGTGCCGTTTTATAGTTATCCAGTGTGATTGACGGCGGAAGGATATTGATCGGATTTGTAAGTACATCCTTATTTTCCATAAAAGAAACCGACAAAGCATATAAAATCGGAGAAACCATAATCATACCAATCAGAATATATAATACTTGTAATATAACCTCCTTTCCTGTTTTTACATGCTTGGTTTTTATATGCTTAGTTTTTCTCATTAATAGGTAACTCCCCTCTTTTCCCATGCAAAGGACAGCATAGTTGCAATAAAAGCCAATATAAATGCAATAATCGAAGCTGGATTTGCATTTGTATAATTACCGGCTGCGGTAAGCTGCTTATATACATATTGCAAAATTGTAGTGGTTCCATATTGACCCCCTGTCATTACATTTACCAAACTCATCGTCATCATTGACCAGACGATGTCGGTACAAATCAGATAAAACATTGTAGGGGAAATCAGTGGTAAATAAATTGAGCGAACTTGCATCCAGGTTCCCGCCCCGTCTAAGTGGGCACTTTCCGTAATTTCAACTGGTACGCTGCGAATAGCTGCCAACATAAATAAAAAAGCATACCCACTGGAAAGCCATATCTGTACAATGCATATTGCAATTAGTGCCACTCTCGCATCTGTCAGCCATTGAATCTTCAAACCTGTTATGTTATTGATCAAGCCCAGACCGGGAACATACATGAGTTGAAAAATCATAGCTGCTACTGATGTTGCAACAGCCATAGGCAGGGAAAAGCAAGTTTCATACAGCAAAGAAAATTTTCTTTTCTTATTAGCCATCAAAGCTAATACCAATGCGATTGCTTTGCTAATCGGTACTGTTATAATTGTATACAGCAATGTTACTTTTATTGAAGAAAGAAAACCGGCATCCGACAGGATATATAAATAGTTCTGGATGCCAACAAACTGTTTTGTTTTACCCAAAGCATCCACCATAAAAAAACTTTTAAAGATTGTTTGAACAAAAGGATAAAATGTAAATACTCCAAATATAATAAAAGCCGGTAACAACCATAGATATGGTTCTAGTTTCTTTATTTGGGGTTTCATGTTTCTCCCTCCTCTCTTCCATGTTTCTTCCATGTTTTTTCAACTTAAAACTTCTCCTTTATATGTACAGTGAACTACTTTATTAAATTACGAATCGCATTTATTTAATGCTGTTATACATAAAACTTTCGTATACTTTCCAATACCCCATATATATTGGCTCCATTACAGATATAATCTGCTTGTCCTTTTAAGATATCAACCGCATTCTTCACTGCTATTTTCACTCCACATTCCTGAATCATTTCCCTGTCGTGGTCCGAATCTCCTATTGCCATAATATTCTCCAAACGTATATCAATAGTTTCCGATAAGATTTCCTATACGCATCATAATCAAAAAAAAGGAACTTAATTAATCTTTACCGAATTCAAATCATTATTCCTAGGGGTATATTCCTGATAGCCAATACCCATGAGAATACTAAGCCCCAACCGTTCTCCTTCTTCAATAATCCCTTTCATAATCCGTGGATTAAGATAATGGTTTGCTATCACTTGATCCCCCTCCATAATTATTGCACCATTGTAAGCAATTATTTGGAATGTCTGTGTACTTCCGGGGCAAACTGCGTTCACATTGATTCCATCCCCCCTGGCCGATAATCATTAAAACACCCTTTCAGACAGCAGCTTAACGAATGTATACTGATCAAAATCATAAGCAACCTTTATTTTTGATTTCATATGTTCTAAATATCCTGTATTTCCAAATAGTGTCTGTCCTAAAGTCAATTCTCCTTTGGTTTCCACAGCTACCCTTCCATCCAGCATCTTGGCTATGTCTGGTTCAATGGCATAAGCTACGGCAACCGAATCCACAAGCAGACTATAAGGCTCTAATCCATGTGACAGATTAAATTCAACTGCCTTCTCTAAGAACACCTTAGAGAATTTATTTTCATTACTGTTAGCTAACAGAATATCTATCAGATCATTTTTAAAAGAAGAGGTAACATCCAGACCTATACCTTCTATCAGAATTCCAGATTCCATCACAATTTTAGCCGCTTCCGGATCCTGGAGAATATTCCAGGTGGGTCTGGGATTTTTATTCTTTAAATTTTGTCCAACACCATAGGAGCCAGAACTGGTAATGATAGAAGAAATGCTTTCCTTTATCGCAGGATCCATAGTTAATGCGAAAGCAATATTGGTCATGGGACCAGTCGATATAATATGAATATTACCTGAATGTTTTCTTGCCTGTTCAATAATAAACTCATAAGCTGACTCTTTACAAACGGATGCTTCGGGTGACAATAGTCCAGTTTCGGATAAACCATCCATTCCACAGTATGTTTGATCAAACACCATAGTTCGTTTTAATGGCTGCTTGGCTCCTTTTGCTACTGGAATATAAGCCTTACCGAATTTCTCTAGAATCTTTACTGCATTAATAGAGCTCTGATCCACATGGCAAACACCGGACACTGCAGTAATTCCTAAGATATTCAGTTCCGGTGAATGTAAGGCCAGAATAATGGCTATTGCATCATCGGCACCCGGATCACAGTCAAGGATTACATTCTTTATCTTCATGGTTTGTGTTTCCTGTGTCTTTGGATGTTCTATGCAAAACTTTTTCACCGCTTCAATGACTCCATGAATATCATTATGCTGACAGATATAATTCGCATGCTCTTTCAGACCTTCCGCCGCATTAGCAACCGCAACACCTATCCCTGCTGCCTCCAGCATATCAACATCGTTGATTTCATTTCCAACTGCAAGAATGTCCTGCATATCAACCCCTAAATATTTGGCAAGACGTCGTATGGCATTTCCCTTACTGCCTCCATTGGGCATAATCTCTATTCCTCTCGAATCATAGCGAACAATATTAAATGTTCCTTGCGTTACATCTAATTTCCGGATGACAGAATCAATTCGCCCCGGATGATTTGGATCAATAATCAAAAGCTTTTGGATTCTTATAGATGGATATTCTTCCAAAGAAGGATGATATACCTCACTCCATTTACCAAATAAATCAATCTGTCTCTGTATATATGCATTATGACGGTAAGCCACCTCTTTATCGCCATCGCTAATGATAATCGCCATATCCAGAGAATCCGCAAAGCTAATAGCAGCCAACATTTCCATTGGATTTAAGAAGTCTTTCCAAATATATTCCCCTTGATGGTATGCAGCAGACCCATTACAGACTATGATTGGAAGAGTGATATGTAAGCGGCGTGTGAATTCATTCATCATGGGTGGCGTTCTCCCACTAGCTAAAGTGAATTTAATGTCATTTTCCTGTAATATCTCTGCCAATTCATCAATCGCCGGTGAGAGATTATCATCGCAATCAATCAAGGTTCCATCAACATCACTAACTACTAATTTAATACCCACTTGATTCACCCTCTCATTTAATTATGTATCTTATTATAGCGAAGTGTTGGCTATTTATCTATATCTGATCAGACTTTTTATGGCATTATTTCGACATTAAATCTTAATTTTGTTTATATCAAATAAAAAAGTGCTATTACTCTATAGTATATTAAAGGATAATAGCACTTTTTTTGTGTTAATAGCATTTATTTGACTTTTTATATTGTTTCGGAGTATATTGGGTTTGCTTCTTAAATAATTTGATAAAATAAGAAAAATTATCATAGCCAACACTCATAGCAACTTCGCTTATGGTCAAATCTGTTGTACGCAGCAGCTCCTGTGCCTTCTGAATCCGTTTGTGTATGGTATATTCTTTGATTGTCATCCCAGTTTCCTGCTTATAGATACGGTTGACATAATCGGGATTCATATTGAGAATTCTACCTATCATTTCTCTGGTAATCTCAGTTTTCAAATCAGATGTAATATTTTTTTTTACAAGATAAACGAGTCTCTCCTTTCCAGTAGAAGCGCCCCTATTTGTTCCTTGCATAATAAAATCCACACACTTTTGTATCCAAAGACACATACCATCAATGGAAAGAATGGCTGTTTTATAAGCTTTATAAATCTCATGATTTTCATATAGTTCGTGAGCCTTAAGCTCTTTTTTCTCCATAAAGGTAAAAAACATCTGCAACATGTCTTGCTGAAAAATCCGAAAATTCATTTCATTCAAATTATTATTTCTGGCCAGATCCGTTAGAAAATGCCTGACTTTTAATATAAGCATTTTAATATGACCTGCATATAGAAGCTCACTCCACTGGGTAGGCAGCAAAATCTCTTCTTTCGTGGTATTATGTTTTTGATTATCTACCTCAATGATATTATTTTGTCCGAGTACATCGTCCTTGCTGTACTTTAAAAGCATGCGATAAGTATTTGAGAACTCTTCGCAATATACAGGTTTACTGATATAACACAATATGGTAGCCTCCAGCATCTCTTTGCATTTTAAGACCAGCAGCTCACATTTTTCAGTAAATACATCAAATTCATTTTCATTTAAAACAATAATAATCCGCGTATAGATTACGATTACCTGACTGATATCGGAATTGTTTTTCACAATACCCTGCGCTAAATTTTGTACTGCTGCATGACAAAGATCTTCCCCCCATTTCTGGTAAAGCTCTTCCAAATTTTTAATTGTTATTAAAACTAATTTATAATGGCTGTCTTTATCAACGGAGACATTAACGCTTTTTGCCTTCTTTTCAATTTCTTCAGGTTGATTTACTATACGTTCCAGACATACGTTTTTCCAAAAAAGCTCCTTTACAAGCATCTCATTTTCAATCCAATAGTTTCCATAGGATTTCTTCTCTTCTTCCTGCCGTTCCTGTTTGATTTTTGCGATTAAAGTGTGCAGTTCTTTTTCAAGTGTTCTAAATTCAATCGGCTTAAGCAAGTAATCGAAAGCATCCAATTTAACTGCCATTCTGGCATAATGATACTCCTCCTGCTCTGTTAGCAAAATGGTTTCTATAGGATATTTATGCTCTCTTATTCGTTGTAACAGGTCAATACCAGTGTTCTCCGGCATTTCTATATCACAAATCAAAATATCGATTTGATTTTCCTTTATAATATCCCAGGCACTATCAACATTATAAGAAGTAAAAACCTGGTTCACACCGAGCCTTTTCCATTCTATTGCATTCTTCAAGGCTCGTAGTTCCTGTACTACATCATCTACAATCAGCAGTTTCATCGGTAACCCTCCATCGTTATATTATAACGTAAAGTGCAGATTTTACTCTGATAATAGTCTATTTACAAGAACTACTGCTTCAGCAGCGTCCTTTGAATAGCCGTCAGCTCCTATTTCTTTCGCATAATCATCGGTAATCACGGCACCACCAATGATGATCCTGGATTTGCAGCCTTTTTCCTTTGCATAGGCGATTACGTTTTTCATCTCCTGCATTGTGGTTGTCATTAAGGCGGATAACCCGATAATGCCGGCATTTTCTGAAATTGCAGTTTCTACTATTAATTCTTTCTTTACGTCTTTTCCAAGATCAATTACGTTGTAACCGTAATTCTTAAGCATCATGGATACCAGGTTTTTTCCTATGTCATGGATATCGCCCTCTACGGTTGCCATAATAACAGTCGGTTTTTTTACTGGATTTTCTCCATTGAAAAGGTATGGCTTTAGATATTCAATGGCATTTTTCATGGTCTCCGCACTTGCTATTAATTGAGGAAGAAAATATTTTTTCCGATCAAATAATTCGCCTACTTTATTAATACCCGGAATTAACATGGAATCTAGAATATCGGAGGGGTTATGACCTCTCTGCATATATGATTTTACCGTTTCTACTATGCTTTTTCTTGCGCCTTTTACTACTTCTATATATACTTGATTATGTGCAAGAGAATCCTCTTTAGCAGTTATATCCATAGTATTCTTAGATAAAGTGCTATTGTTTTCATTGTCTTCTGAAGCAGTAGTTCTACTTTCTGCGTTTCGTAAGGCTGTTTCCTCTTTTCTCGATGCAATCACTTCTATATATCTCATATCTGCCTCTTCTTTGTTCATTAATAGATCTGATGCAAAGAGACATTTCATCAACATATGGTTAAATGGATTCGCAATTGCCATGGTTACACCATTTTGAATTGCCATTGTCAGGAAGGTACTATTTACATAGTTACGCTCTGGTAAACCGAAGGAAATATTGGACAGACCCACGATGGTGGCTACCTGCAGCTCTTCAAAGCAGTATTTGATTGTTTCCAGGGTTTCTATGGCAGCGTATTTATTTGCACCTATTGTAGCAACCAGACCATCGACTACAATATCTTCTTTCGTCAAACCAATTGCCAATGCCTTGTCAATAACTGCATTGATATTCCTTTTTCGTTCTTCTAACGATTTTGGCAGGCCCTTGTCACCCAGAGGCAGTAGAACGAACATTGCACCATATTTTCCGGCAAGGGGAAGCAATAAATCAGCTTTCCCCTTTTCTAATGAAATGGAATTAATTAATGCGCGCCCCGGATATATGCGAAGCGCAGCTTCCATAACTTCCGGAAAACTTGTATCGATGCAAAGAGGAATATTTACGTTGCCAGTAATCTCTTCCATTGCTTTTATCAGGGTTTCTTTTTCATCAATTCCGCTCATCCCTACATTAACATCTAATATAGAAGCCCCGCATTTGACCTGATCTTCTGCGAAAGACAGAACCATATCATAAATGTTATTTCTCAACTCTTCCTGTAATTTCTTCTTACCGGTAGGATTGATTTTTTCTCCTACAATCAGGGTTTGCCCTCGCAAATCAATTGGAAGCGTTTGTCGCTCAGAAGCTAGTGTTCTTCGCTTTGTATTTCTTGGCGGAAGGGTCTTTACATCTGCTACTGTATCGTAAAGTGCTTTCATATATGCCGGTGTGGTTCCACAACAGCCGCCAATTATATTGGCGCCTGCTTTTATCACCCTGGTCATGTTCCTCACAAATTCCTTTTCGTCCATATCGAATGTAGACTCTCCATTTTCATCTAAAAATGGAAGTCCCGCATTTGGTTTGGCAATAATTGGGACTGTAGCGTATTCTTTCATGATTTCAATCATTTCAATAATTTTATCAGGGCCACTTGAACAATTAACGCCAACGGCATCGGCGCCAAGACCCTGCAGGACAACCACGGCGGTGGCGGGATCTGTTCCATATAGAGTGCGTCCGTCTTCATTAAATGTTAAAGATACCATAACCGGCAAATCGCAGACTTCTCTGGCCGCAATCACCGCTGCCCTGGTTTCCTGCAGACTCATCATTGTTTCAATCACTAACAGGTCTACACCAGCTTCAACCAGATAGTCTATCTGTTCTTTGTATATATCAACCAGTTCTTCGAAAGTAAGTGTTCCCATCGGGACTAATTGTTCGCCGGTCATGGTTATATCACCTGCAACTAGAGCTTTATGACAGGCAGCTTCCTGACTGATTCTGACAAGTTCCTTATTCAGATATTCTATTTCATTTTCTAAGCCGTATTCTCTTAATTTAATGATGTTTCCTGAGAATGTTCCTGCATATATAATATCGCTTCCCGCTTCTACATATTGTTTTTGTAGATTTATCATAACTTCCCGGTTTTCAATAATCCATTTCTCAGGACAGACTCCGGGGGGCATACCAAGTTTTTGTAGATTAGAACCGGTGGCTCCATCCAGGAATACTGGTTTTAAAGATATATAGTCTTTGAATTCTTGTCTATTCATTACTTACGCTCCTATTATGTAAGAATTCCTCTTGGCCACTTTCTTTTTCTAATCGCTTATAGCAGTATTCAATAATATCCTTCCTTTTTATGATTCCAATAAAAGTATCATCATCATCCGTAACTGGAACAAAATTCTGCTGCATAGAAGTCATAACCAAATCCTCTATATTACAATTAATGTTAATCGATTTATTGTCCATTCTCCTTGTAACATCAACTATGTCCATATCTTCTGCCTCTTGCATATTTAGGGAATAGGTATTCTTAATTGTCCATAAAAGATCCCCTTCTGTAATGGTTCCGACATATTCTCCGCTTTTATTAATCATTGGTATTGCGGTATATCTATGGTATTCCATTTTTTCCAGGGTTTGTCTCAATGAAAAATCATCATATATGTATGCCACTTCACTTTTAGGTGTTAAAAAAAACAGTATATTCATTCCTTCCTCCGTTCGCACAAAATGTGCATAAATAAAAGCATATTAAAAAAGTGCCTCTCTTTGCCATAAGCCTTCTTTTTTTAACATAATAATTATATTATAAACCATGCATAATCAATAGTCAAAAGAAAGAAATTGCGCTTAAATCCTTTTTATTTTATGATTTCCAGTCTGTACATATGCTTCGCATTTGATACGATCATTTTCGGAAGACCTGATTGTAATCACCATGGTCAAGTCGCTTTACCTCCTTCTGTGCTTCATAACCCATTTCCACAAATCTTATCAGTCACTTTCTCTAATAATTCCTCTGTGAACACTATGCTGCATCAAAAAATGGATTTGGAAAAAGCTCCGAAGAAATCATCTCCGGAGCTTTTCGCTTTTTCACACCTACTGCTTGCCTAATTCATCCAAACATTTGAACTCGTATCCCATTTCCTTATATTCAGCAATGAGTTCTTTCAAAATATTTGCATTTGTTTCTGAGGTAGAATGAAGTAAAACAACAGCACCAGGGTGGATTCGAGGTATTAATTTTTCAAAAGCCTGCTCCCTAGTAGGCTGATCATCAACATACCAATCTACATAAGCCAGACTCCAAAAAACAGTGGTATATCCTAATTTTGCAGCCATTTGCAAGTTTGATTCACTATATTTTCCTTGAGGCGGACGATAATAATGGGGCATATCTTCCCCAATTAGGGCCTTATATAATTCTTCTGCCTGCGAAAGTTCAGATATAAAGGCTTCTTCGCTGGAAATAGCTGACATATCAGGGTGATTCATGGTATGATTACCTACAATATGTCCTTCATTTACCATACGTGTGACAAGTTCCGGATTATCTCTGATATATGTGCCAACTACGAAAAAGGCAGCCGATACTTCAGTTTCTTTAAGAACATCCAAAATCTGTCCCATATATCCATTTTCGTATCCTGCATCAAAGGTCAGGTAAATAACCTTTTCATCTCCATCATCTACGAAGAAAGCATTATTTTTTAACAGCTCTTCAGCAGATACGTTACCAGTTGGCTTTTCTCCGGAACTTCCATAACCACCAAGACCCCAGTTTCCTTCGGCTGCAAAGACCGACAAAGGGAGACAGGTAAATACAAGTAGAAATGCGGCAATTTTTGTTGTAATTTTTTTCATTTTGATTCTTAACACCTCCAATCATTTTTAGTATGTGAAGATCTTGATTTCATTAAACAGGTTTTAACTGGAATTTTTTTTCTATTTTTTGTATATTTTTGATTTATCTACAAATACTGCCGCATAGTACACACTTGCAAAATGTCTGTGGAGGCCAGACGGTACAAATCACTTCCTACTTCATCAAACCACTTTACACCTCAACAACATCAAATCCTAAATCATCCATTATTTCTTTCGCCTCCGCTAGTTTTTCTCCAATTGCATCTACAGAAACTGTTTTATCCGCCAGACTAACCTCAAATTTAAAATCTGCTGCGCTTAAAGCCTTTGTAATTCTTTCTACACATTTTTCGCAATGCATATCGTCTGTTCTTAATACTGTCATAATATCTTCTCCTCTTCTATTTCATTAATTTTTGAATTGTATTACAAAGTTCATCCACTACGTCTTCATTGCCGTTTTTAATATCTTCTACTACGCAGGATTTGATATGGTTAGACAATAAATTTTTACGAAATCCATTTAATGCAGATTGTATAGCGGATACCTGCGTTAAAATATCAACACAATATCGTTCTTCTTCTACCATGCCTTTCACCCCGCGTATCTGTCCTTCGATTCGATTTAAACGAGTAATCAGATCCTTGTATTCCTTATCTTCTCTGTGCTTCCTTTTTACATTAGCGTCAAATTCCATCTTTGATCACCCTCCCTATAGTTTTAATCTCTTTAATCTAAGCGCATTTCCAACCACAGATACAGAGCTAAAAGACATAGCCAGTGCTGCCAGAATTGGATTTAATAACAGACCTCCCAATGCATATAACACACCTGCCGCAATTGGGATACCCAGCGAATTATAAAAGAATGCCCAGAATAAGTTTTGTTTTATATTTCTAATGGTAGCTTTACTTAAACGAATCGCCTTATATACATCTGATAAGTCGGACTTCATTAATACGATATCACTAGACTCTAATGCGATATCGCTGCCATTACCAATCGCAACTCCAATATCAGCTTGTACAAGCGCAGGCGCATCATTAATGCCATCTCCGACCATCATAACGCAGTTCCCTGAGGTTTGCAAGTCACTTACCACAGAAGCTTTATCCTCAGGCAGTACTTCAGAAATAACTTC
>Ga0153997_1000092_pt1 | contig 25768 bp, 27 predicted proteins | sample TSNC081MetaG_FD_104750 | JGI IMG/M metagenome (GOLD analysis project Ga0153997, IMG submission 104750) | Attine ant fungus gardens microbial communities from North Carolina, USA - TSNC081 MetaG | ecosystem: Host-associated > Fungi > Mycelium > Unclassified | place: USA: North Carolina, Lumber...
CTGACTTTTTCAGTGCCCTCCAAGATTGAAGAATTAGGGGAGTTGAGGGTTCCGCAGGTACTTTGTTCCTCTATCTTATCGTTAATTTTTTACAAGTCCCAAGCGGTCATAAAGTTCAGGCGGAGCATCATTTTTTTATATAATATTCATCGCTTCAATATAGTCGTTTTTCTAGGCGCTCATCATGTATCGGGTGTAACTGCATCGGATCTTTTTATCCTTTTACCACTGATACAACAACCCCCTGAATAAAATATTTCTGGAAAAATGCAAATAGAATCAGGATAGGCATTGCTACAATTACTGCCGCTGCAAATACAAGATGCCATGGTATCTGATACATTACACCCATCCATTTTTGCTGATTCATCCATTTCCATCGGAATCCCCATCATGGTCTGCCTAATCATAAAAATATAAAATGCTTTTCCAAAGAACCATGGAAGTATTAAAGGTACCCAGGTATCCAGTAAGCTCAGTTTATTGTAAAAAATAAACTGCGGCGTAATAACAACTTCCGTTGGAATAATCACTGTTAATACTACAATCATAAACAAGGCATTCCTTCCTCGCCATTTCAATCTGGAAAATGCATACGCTATTAAAGACGAAGATAAAACAACCCCAACAACTGATGCTGCCGTGATGATTACCGAGTTCAAAATAAACCTCCAAAACGGCAGTGAAATATAGGTCAGTGCTTCTATATAGTTTTCAAATTTTAATGGAGGCGGAAATAATTTAGGTGAGTAGGCAAAGAGATTCTCATAGGTTTTAAATGAATTCGATAATATCCAGACCAACGGAAACAGAAATAATCCTCCTAAAACTAAAAGACAGATATATCCTATCATTTTATTTACTCGTTCCTTCGTTTTCATTTATTTCATTCGTTATTTCCTCCATCGTAATAAACCCATTTTGCTGATGTCTTGAAAATAATTAAGGTAAATACACCAACAATTATGAACAGTACCCAAAACATGGCAGAAGCATATCCCATTCGGTAATTAGAAAAAGCGTTTTTATATAAATACAGCATATAGAACAGGCTAGCATTGTTTGGTCCTCCATCGGTCAATACCTTAACTGTTGTAAACATTTTGAATGCTCCTATCATCCCTGTCAGTAAATCCAGAAACAATGTAGGAGTAAGCATTGGCAATGTAATATGCAGCATCTGCCTAAATCCATTGGCTCCATCTATCTTAGCTGCCTCGTATAACTGTGTGGGAATTCCCTGCAGTCCTGCCAAGTTGATAACCATCGTTTTGCCGACACCCCATAGCCCTATATAATCAGACTTGCCATAATCGTTGGTGTTGATGCAAGCCAACGAACTTTATCGACACCTAATACATTTAATGCATAGTTCACTACGCCAAAATCGCTGTCCAGCATCTGCTTCCAGAGCAGGGCCGAAGAAACCGAAACAATGAGCGTTGGAATATAAAATACAGTTCGAAAAAAAGTAATTCCCTTTAATTTCTGATTTACCAGCATTGCAAGCAAAAATCCCCATAATAATTGAAGCGGTACGAAGATAATCGCATAGAAAAATGTTATTTTAAGAGATTTCCAAATGACACAATTAGCGGAATAAAAAAAACATTAGAAACCCTTAAATCCAAGGCGATGCAACCCCAAGTCCTACTAAAGTATCATGTTTTTCTCGTTTCGTCATACGAGCTTTTTCCTGTTTTACTTTCATGTTCTGCTCCTTCCCTTTTCTGCTTAATATGAAGATTTCATCCATAGCATGAAACCATGGATGCAATTTCTAATAGATATGTTTAGTTTGCAGAAAATATCTTTTTATTCTCATCCATAATTTTGTTTAATATATCCTGTGTGTCTTGTAGAGCTTCCTGCAATGTTTTGGTACCATTATAGGCATCTTTTAGTCCATTGGCATATTCCTCCCCAAACTGTGAATATGGTACATACTGCGAAAGCGTATTCGGATGTAAATAATCCAGTGCCCGCTGAAATGCCAGCAAATTAGATGGAGTTGTCTCTGTTGTTTCGAAATATGGATCTCTTTCGCTGCTGTTAGCTGGAATAAAGATTCCTTTTTCTGCTAAGATACGTTGTGCTTCCGGTGAAGTTGCTACTTCCAGACACTTTACTGTATTATCAATTTCTTTACTGTTCGGATTTATCACAAATCCAAGAACATTGCTGGAAGAAACACGCTCACCTGTTTCAGAATCAAATGGAAGTTCTGCAACATCCCACTCAAACCCGGTGATACCTCTGTAAGTAGGTACCTTCCAGCAACCTACAGCCAGCATTGCAATTTTTCCTGTCATAAACATATCATCACTTGACATGTTTATTGTTGCATCTGTGGTTGGAGAAATCCCTTTCTGATACATGTCCACAAATGGTTGAAGTGCATCTACAATAGCAGGATCAGCCAGAGTACTTGTGTCTTTATTTTCATTAAACATTTCAGCCCCATGAGACCAGATTTTTTCCCAGGTAGGCATACGATCTGCTGGAATCATAAATCCATATTGCTCTGTTTCCCCACCCTCTCCTTTGATGGTCAATTTATCAGCTATTTCAGCTAAGTCTTCCCATGTCCAAGTGTCCTCTATTTCTTTCGGTTCCTGAATGCCTGCTGCTTTAAACAAATCTTTATTGTATGCAATTACTGATGATTCTACCGTATAGGGAACCGCCATCTGTGTACCATCGGATTGATAAGTCTCTACCAGCTTAGAATCCATTGCAATGAACTCTTCATTTCCACATGCAAAACGTAGTTTTTCTTTCAAATCAATATGATCCCAATGGAGCCTCGGGATAAATCGAGTGGAGGCAAACGCTGCATCGGCTTGCCGTTCATCCGTGTTTCAACGGACTCGCCTCCGGTAAGCATTAGATTGTAGACAGGAGCATAGATCACTCCAAACACCGGCCGGCGATTTTCATAGAGACCAATCGAGATCGCCCAGTTCTGGCTACCCCGCACAAAATTAAATGTTCCATCAATAGGGTCGACCACCCAAATTCTTCCTGAGACGCCAGCGATGTCGCCTCCTTCTTCACCGTAGATGCCGTCGTTTGGAAACACCTTTTGCAAGCTGGCAATCAAGAATTCCTCAACCTCTCTGTCTGCCTTGGTGACTAGGTCAAGGTGCCCCTTCTTTTCCACGGGCACACTCGCCAGTGATCGAAAGTATTCAAGTGCAATTTTGCCGGCGCTGCGTGCGATTTCCTCGACGACAGACTCGACCATGTGCTCAGGTGTTGTCACCCTATTCAGATCAGCAGCCATGAGCTTCCCTCCTTATGCAAGCCATCAGCTTGGTAAATATCTCCTTATTTCGATTATATATCTTCAGCTCGAGTTGATAGATAATTCCCAGTTCGCACGCAAGCTGCAAGGCATCCCTCAGCCGTGGAATGGGTTCTCCAGCAAACTCTTTACTAAACCATCGGCCAGCGTCGAGCTTGGCAATTTCCAAATAGGTCATGTTCTGAACAAGGCCACGACCGTCAGTGGTACGATCCACGGTTTCATCGTGAATCAAGACAAGCACACTATCACTTGTCATTGCAAGGTCAGTCTCACAGGTAATACCCTTTCCACCAAGTTCGCGAGCCTTCCGAAATGCGGCGAGGGTATTCGCCGGAGCCCCGGCACTATGGCCTCGATGCCCAGCAATTCTTATTGTTTGTGGAGTCATTAGTAGTGGATTCATTATTATAATCCTCCCATTTTAATAGATTTATTTTAAAAGCTTCTCGATTGATTGAGACGAGATGAATCTTCCAAAATTGTGTATCGTTACTTGTGATGACTATCACATATATTATTTTACATATACCTTTGTTTTACCATGGTTTACAAAAGCATATGGTAGTCAAAAGCGCTTTACTTATTTATTGCAAATATCGATAATTTGCTTTTGTTTATGTTGTTTTTTCTTTACTTCATGCTTACATTTATTTAACCAATTCCTTGCATGCATTTTATCTAATATTTACATATAAAGATGTTTTTACTTTCCTTTTTTGTGATACTTTTCAATTACTATTTTTATTTTTTTATATCAATCGGGAACATATGTATATATTATCATTAATATGTTACTTTTTCATTCTATTGATGTTGCTACTTTTTTATCTTATGTTGCAAAAACAGCAAGCTATGGTATAATGTGAAAGAGAGCGGGAGGATAAACTGTATGAATAAAACAAAGATGAAAGATACTTATGGGTATGCCGATTAATCAAATCGAAAAGATAATAAAAATACAAAATACAACAACTTCACACTCAATCCACCAGTTAACACAAATATGACCGTTTATCAGAGCGGTCACAAATCAGTTGGTAAACCGGGGTGGCATACAATGATTGCTACCTATGACCATTACATTATCCACTATATCACGAACGGAAAGGGGATATATTACACTTCTTCTAAAACATATTCTGCGTACAAAGGAGACTTTTTTTTAATCAAACCGCAAGAGATCGTTCATTATCAAGCAGATATAGATGACCCCTGGAGTTACTACTGGGTTGGATTTAACGGAAGTGAAGCCTTCAAAATCCTAAAACTATGTGGTTTTTCTGATACTTCCCTGATTCAATCTTATGATCGTGACAATAAATTAGAAGAAACACTTCACCGATTGGCTTACCCTAGTTACAGTACGATTTCAAGGGAATATGAATTGCTGGGAAATCTTTATCATATGTTTTCTTTACTGATCCATACCCAAACCCAGCAGCCTATTTCAAATTCGGAACAATATTTAACCCGAGCCGTGGAGTTTATAGAGCAAGAGTATTCATTTTCCGACTTGCAGGTAAGCGATATTGCAAACTATGTGGGCATAGACCGTTCTTATCTATACCGGATTTTTTATAATTCCTTTCAACTATCTGTTCAGGATTATATAATTGAGCTGCGGTTGAAAAAAGCAAAAAGCTTATTAAAGTATTCTGATACCATTATTGGTCTTATCACATTCAGCTGCGGTTTTGAAAATCAGTCCTATTTCTCGACAATTTTCAAAAAACGTTTTGGTCAAACGCCTTTGCAGTATCGAAAAGAAAAAACTTCTGACAAAATAAAGCCACCTTTAATCCATAAATAAGGATATAAGTGCAATGCAGAGCATGGCAGAAACATTCTAAAGAAAAGCAAAACCTTTAAATAAGATGAGAATGTTCCAAAATCATTATGCTTCGAACATCCTCATTATATGCCAATCCTTATTCAGCCACTTTAGCCTCCTCTATAATTCTTCCTTCAATCTGTGGGCTGATTGGGCTATTTGCTGTAATATATTTTTCCAAAACAACTTCACTGGATTCATATACATCGCTTATCACCGTACCATTAACCAAACCTGCATTAGAAACTGTATCGTGGGGCACTGCAATCGTATATGTTTTTTCAAGTTTCAAGGCCTCGCCATTGATTGTTACACTATGTACCTTGCTGCCGGCTTCCTGGTCAGGATCTATTTTGATCGTCATTCCGCTAATCTGTAAAAAGGTTCCTGAAGACTCGGGGTATTTTTTAATTTTTGAATTAAGGGTCTCCAAAATATCTGCACCCGTCAATTCAACGGCTAAATAAGGTACATTTACTCTGGAAATGGAAAGAATATCATTTTTGGTAATTTTACCAGCCGAAATTTCGCCACCGATTGTTCCCGCAATTGCAATTGCTGTGTCTGCTCCCGTTAGCTCACGCATAACATCGGTATAGAGATTACCTAAACTCGTTTCTTGCGTCCTTATAATATCTCTGGTTCCCATCAAATCTACTGTAGTTTCTCCCACAACCTGATTCAGATAAACCTCTCTCTCTTTTACAAGCTCTTCTAAAACAACTGCTGTATCCTCTTTTTCTTCGGCATCCGTCATTTCTTTTTTCGTGATCAGACGTGCGCTTGCTGAATCAAGCTTACCATCAACAACCGTTAATTCTACCACGCCAATGTTATTACTATATTCACCGGTCTGTGCAATGAGGATGCCGCCTACCACCATACCCTCTTCAAGAACAGTATGGCTGTGTCCGTCAATAATAACTTCTATTCCTTCAACTTCCTCAGCAATGAGCTGGCTTGTGTTTCCGGATGATTCTTCAATACCCAAATGGGTTAGTGCAATCGTAATATCAACCTGCGATTTGATTTCATCAACCTGCGCCTGCAGTGACTCTACCGGATCCGTGAGGACAATCTCATCTTCAACTCCGTTTGTTGCCGTTACAATACCGACCTTCAAACCATTTTCCATGCTTATAATCGTATAAGCTTTAAAAGGATCTTCCCCTCCATCTGCAGCACTTACATTTCCTGCTAATACTGGATAGTCTAATACATCTGTTATTTTAAAAATCTGATTAAGCTCTAAAAACAAATCATGATTTCCCAGTACCATTGCATCAAATGCAATCGTACTTAATACAGCGGCTGCACTTTCTGCCTGATCAAATGATACACTCGGAGAACCGCCAAATGTATCACCGGCATCAAGAGCTATTGTATTCGGATTATCTGCCTTTATTTTGTCAAATAAAGCCGCAATTTTAGGATATCCAATAGCGGTATCTGTTTCCTCAACATAACCATGGATATCATTGACATGTACAATTGTAATCGTTTGAACATTTCCAGCAGTCGTTTCATTATCGGCACTTTCATTATCTGCATTTTCATTCACAGAAGTATCATTGCTTTCATAGGAGTTGGAAGTTCCACACCCCATCAAACCCAAAACTAGCATTGTTAACATTAAAATCATTACTATATATCTTTTCTTCATATTTATCCACCTAACTTGTTCCACTGATAAGTAAAATGGATTTTCTTTATACTTATTCATTTTGAATACTCCTATTTTTCTCCCTGATAAGAAAAGTAATCAAACTTAGCATACTTTTCTTTTGTCTCTCCCCTTCCTGAAGCAAACATACCAATATTTTTTTATATATCATCGTCATCCCCAATATAGCCCTTTTATATCTGTTTCTAATACCCACGGGTTTTTCCAGCAAAGTTTCCTTGCCCTACCGATTGCATCAATCGCTGGTATCCGGTTACGCTCTGGAAAATTCAGTACTTATTAATCATCGTAGTTAAATCCGCTCCAAACCGGCTGACCTGTATACACTTTAGGTTCTTCCATTTTACTTAATATGCGAATGGCACCTGCAGCCAAAGCTTCCATCTCAAAGTCTCCTCCATATACCTTGACCGGTGCAATCCAGCTGCATCGCTCTTTAATCTGATTTGTGAAATACTTATCATTGCTAACGCCTCCGGTTAGAATAATACCATCCACCTTTCCTTCTAAAACAACTGCATAAGATCCAATATATTTCGATAATTGATAGGCCATTCCATCATATATTAATTTGGCATACTTATCACCGTCTTTTATTCGCTTTGCTATCTCCAAAGTGCTATCGGTACCCAGATGGCTCAGAAGTCCTCCTGTTTTGCTTATCTTTGCAATCATCTCTTTCTCCGTAAATTTTCCCGAAAAGCACATCTTTATTAGAGGTACCGCCGGCACTTCTCCAGAACGGTTGGGCGCCATAGGTCCATCCCCATTTAAGACATCATTGCCATCGATGATAAAACCATGATTTTGAGCAGTAATGGAAAGCCCTCCGCCCACATGACACACGACAAAATTACATTGCTCGTATTCTTTTCCAAGTTCATGCGCATAGCGCATAGCAACTTCTTTTTGATTCAACACGTGAACGCGGCTCTCACGATAGATTCCTTTAAGCCCTGTAATACGTGACAGATCCTGAAATTCATCCACATCGGGAGGATTCACCAAATATGCAGGAGCTCCATATTCCTCGGAAAAAGCGTGAATTAACTGTGCACCCAGGATAGCCGGATGTTTTACAGTACCTCCTTCTTTCGAATGTTTTAAAATCATCTCATTTACCGGATAGATTCCCCCAATCATACTTTCCAATCCACCACTATACGCTGCAAATGCATCCATCTGGCTTAATTCAACCTGCGCCTTTTCAAGCTCAAGAAGAATGGTTTCCTTTCTATAAGAAAGTTGATCACTAATTTCTACAAATGGCTTTAATTTTTCCGAATCATGAGCCACATTTGCTCTAAAGATTACGTTATGGTTCTCAAATACAGCCAGCTTGGTTGATGTGGAACCAGGGCTTAATGTAAATATCTTATATATTCTACTCATCTTATCTCTCTCCTTTTGCCAGAGCGTGATGGAAGATCTATATCCCACAAAGCGGGAAGCATCAGGCACGCTCCTGTGCACGAATAATCAACATAGTAATGTTACCCATCATCTCGGATAATGGCGAACTTCTGGAAAAATCACATATTGGTAATGCAAATCCTTGTAATACAGGACCATAAGCATCTGCTTTTCCAAAGGTCTGTATCAATTTTACGCCTATATTTCCTGCATGCAGATTTGGAAATATAAGTATATTGGCTTTTCCTGCGACATCACTTTCCCGTTTCACTTTATTTGCCGCAACTATAGGATTAATTGCTGCATCTAACTGAAATTCACCATCAATCTTTAATCTGGGTCTTCTATTTTTTGCGATCCGGATAGCCTCTCTGATTACATCAATGCTATCATGCTCTGAACTGCCACAAGTTGAAAATGCCAGCATTGCGACTTTGGGCTCCCACTTTAGCAAAGTACATATTGTATCTGCTGATGCAATGGCAATATCTGCTAAGTCATTGGCATCTGGTGCAGCATTAACCGCACAATCTGCAATGCCAAGCATCTGACCCTCCGGCCCTTCAAATCCTGGAACATTTAGAATTCCAAGACTTGAAACAGTATTAAATCCTTCTTGCAGACCCACAATCCTCTGGGCGGCGATAATCACATCAGCCGTAGTATATTCACGACCTGCTGCCACACAATCTACTTTTCCTAATTTAGCCAAAAACATTGCACAGTTTACAGGATCACTGGATTTTCTTTTTATGGCCTTCTCACTGAAATCATTATATTTTTGTAAATACTCTTCAGCAAGTACTTGCCTCGCCTCTTGGCTTGTATAATCGAAATAGATAAATTCTTCTGTAGACACTCCAATCTCTTTTGCAAAATCCTTTATTTTTTCTTCATTTCCTATTAATGTCGGAAATCCTATTTTACGTGCTGCAACCTCTGCTGCTGCTTTCAGTATCATCTCATTTTCGCTCTCCGGAAATGCAATTCTTTGAGGATTTCGTTTTGCTTCATCTTCTAATTTTTGTATCAGTTCTACACTCATTGTGTTCTCCTTTTTTACGCATATTAACACCCATGTATAATGTAAGCAGGCTTACGGTATGCCCGAATAACCGCAAAGAAACCGCTTCTTCTATTATCCTGACTTCCAACTGTCCGCTTCTGCTTTGCATATCTTACATATTTCTTCCTATTGCTGTTGCATATGCAATGGCATAATCACAATCATAAGAAAGTGAAATCAACACTTTTTGTATTCCAACTTTTCTGGCCTCTTTTAAAAGTGCACCATACAACGTTACATAAGGCTGCCCCGATTCCATATTCAATATTTCAATATCATGAAACCTAATCTTATGACTCGCACTATTAAGAGCTTTAAATACTGCCTCTTTTCCGGCAAATCTCGTTGCATAGTAATACAATGGATTTTCTCTATCCCCGGCAGCTCTTATTTCCAAAGATGTATAATTGGCTAATAGAAAGGGATCATTCTCTTTCAAATTATCTGTGTTTAAATTACCTATCTTAAGTATATCAATACCTATTCCTACTACCATGCCCACTCCTTATCCATAGATGTACAAAGAATAAGCTGCCCAAACCTCTGTGGACAGCTTATTAGTACTGAGAGTTCACTTTGAACTCTCAGTTCCTCCGGCAGTCGCTTGCGGCATCTTCCTCTTACACCGGAGTACGCTTACCTCCCGGAGGATTTTCGATATAGAACTGGGTTTCCAATAAAGTGAAAAACCGGAATTATCGATATACATATTCTCCTGCTTTATATTTAGGCGGAATGACAGGAACTTGTATAAATGACTCATATTGTCCGCCCGTATGTATAATGTGTTTTCCTTTATTTTCAGTGTCCCATGCCAAAGGTTCGAACCAACCTTCACGAATATATCTGCCTGCTACCTGAATTCTAAGTTTTTGCCCTTTATGCCAGATTCTCGCTGACGGAACAATCGGAATATCTACCGGTACAATTTCCCCTGATTGCAGCTTTTGTACCTTCTTAAATTTCAATACCGGATTGAATTTTGTAGATAGTTTTTCATCTTTCTCACGTGCTGAAACACGCAATTTACCCCATGCACCCGGATGTGGTTCATCAAGTGTATTCCATGGAATCCAATTTCCATCTTCATCTGCTTTTTGTACATTAACAAACATATCCATGTCATCATGACCGTCTGCTTCTACATACAATCGCAGATACATATATCCTGTAAGTTCAATCTCCTCTTTAAATTCCATATCAAAAACCGCTTCTTCTGTCTCTGCATCATAAGTTACTTTTGATACTTTGGTAACCGGAGTATCCTGCATAGACATCTTAGATGCATCCAGATAGTAGCGTGTATACTCTGTTCTCTTTAGAGGAAACGAGGTTTCAGCTCTTCTTACCTGATAATCACAATCATAGGCATCCATAATATCCACGCGAACCCTGGGTGTCATCTCCCATCCATTATGAATATTCTTTAAGTAGCGGTCATAAAAACGTTTTAAATCCTCAAGGTTCTCTGGCATATAAGTATCAGGCCATTCAAAATCTCTATGCATACGCATCCATTTTTGGCGGGATTTCGCTTTTCTATAGGCTTTCACCGACCCTGATAAATGAAAATGACTAAAACCTGCCGTCTGATAGATTGGGATTCTTACCTTCCCGAAGTCTGGTATTTTATCTTCCCAATACCCATTCATCAATGGATATTTACGCGCCATAGCTACTTGATCATCTACTCCGCCCATACCTGTTACCTGTGCTGCAATAAATTCATTAAAACTAAGTGCAGGAATTCCGCCTTCATAGATTGACTCCCTGTAAAGATCAGTTGTGCTTTCCCAAGGTGCAATACAAGCAAGATGCGGGGGTTGTTCTGCAGCAATTCCCCATTGGTGCATTGCGACACCTGAGTTACCGGACATACCAACTTTCCCATTACACCACTCTCTTTTTGCAAGCCACTCGATGAAGTCATAACCATCTTCCCTATCCTGCCTCGTAAACATATGTACGTTTCCTTCCGAATGTCCGGCGCCGCGCACATCTACATTAGCAACTGCATATCCCTGATAACACCAATAGGCAGGATCCGGGGATTCAAATTTTGCAAGCTTAGACACTGTGTGTGGAGGAACCCCCATGATTTGCCATTCCGACATTCCATCACCAGGACGCTTTCCAAACCAACTCCATGATACAATAGCAGGTATCTTCTCCGTACAATGAGCAGGTCTGAAAATATCTGCGTAGATGGTTATACCATCTCTCATCTTGATTGCCACGTCTTGATCGCATATAATTCCCGGAGCTGCCTCATAAGTTCTCTGATTAAATGCCGGACAAAACCCCTGTCCCATTCTTGCCATAGGATCTTCGTTATTGGCCAGGTCTACTTCTACCTGCTGAGCTATCGGTCTCCTTGCCACTCTGTATATTGCTTCTAATTTCTCGCCTTTAAATACTTCTTTTTCCGTAAAAAATTCACCTTTTAACTTCAATATTTTTTTCCTCCAATTATTCGCTTTCTACTAAATCCAGCACATAATCAATTGCTTCACCAATGGTTTCTTTTCTCCTGAACGTCATAAAAGGAATCTCAACATCAAATTCATCTTCTAAGTATGTAGTGATTTGTGAATAATGAACTGATTTTGCATTTAAGTCCTTCACAAATTTCATTTCCTCTGTAATTTCCTCCGGCTTCTTACCAAATAATGGAGCTCCCCGTTTAATTAGTTTTTCTTTTATTTGCGCTCTTAAATCCATATTGCATCCTCCTATCCGCTAACTATTTTCTGATAAAATCATTGTATTTTTGTTTACGTGTTTTAAATTCCTCTGTCCTCTGCACTTTTGCAAAGTTCTCTTCCATATTCTTAATATCGTCACCATGAATGAATTTACCTGACAGGGTATCATGAGCATGCTCTAACTGTGCTTCTTCAAAAGTAAATACCGGCCTGCTCTCCTTAATCTCTATATTACCTTCCATACCGCATAGACAACATACTACATGAGTACTCTCTGGCGACAAAAAGAAATTTCTGCTGTGGCAATGTGGACAAACCCCTTGTTCCCCTTTATATTCAGCATTTTCAATATCTTTTGCTGCATTGGCAATGTTTATTCCTATCTCATAAGCGCGATCCATCTTTTCATCATCCATCACAAACTCTTTAGACCAGCTGAACCATTCATTATCAATGACTTTCCACATAGGTGTCAAAGCATGCATAGCATGGTCACATTGAACCCTTGTTCCCCAGTCAGAACCACCTACTGCAATGTAAGAAATCACTTTATCTTTCAGAATACGCGGATCTGGTGCTTTTCCATTTGCAGCTTCTGCAACCTTTGTTCCAATTATATTATTACCTCTGTCCATTCTGGGTCCAAAACGGTCGGTCATTGTCCTAAATAAGCCGGATGCTCCTTTTTCAAATATAGGGTCTGTTATAACAATTCCATCAGCATCCAGCATTTTGTCAAGCAGCCAGTTGAAATCATCATTTAGTACACACATATTACCTTGTCCGGATAGAAGCACCTTTACACATGCGCAACACCCTGTACAATGTTTGATATCAATACTAAATGCATTGATAAATTCCACTTTGGCTCCTCCTTCCTTTGCACCCATGAGCGCAGCCTTACAGACTGTGTCATTTGTTCCATTTTTTGTACCAAATGAAATACCTAATACCTTCATATGTCTTCTCCTTTATTTTAAATTTATATTTTCTGGCCGTACCACATGCCTGTGCCTCGTCAAAGTGGATTCCCCAATCTGCTTGGCTACTTGCTCGTAACTCCCAGCAACCAAGCAGCTTTTTCGGCGAGAGCTTATGCTCTCCCTGAAACAAGTAAGTCCCACCCACCGCTTTTGCTTCCCTTAGAAACTAAGGATTTACTTTGGAGGTTACACAAATCCGACCTGGAGTATCTGCATTGGCATCTTTCGCTTTCATTATGTATCTGCTTCTTTTTGGTTTTAACACAAGAATATTTTGTACATTTCAGACCATAAGCCAACTTTTTTTGTGCAACATGTCAATTAATTAGAAATATATTGCTTTCCATAAGTACATTATATATAATAGTTAGTAAATTAACAATGTTCTTTACCACAGTAATTATTGATTATTTGACTATAGTTTTAAACTATAACACAAAGGAGTATTATCATGAAACTTTCACAGTTTATAGAGGAACTACATATCACTCCATGCACGTGGATTCTGGAACATAATAAGGATGTAGAAATCTTCTCTTTCAAACCATTTCCCATCAAAACCCGGCATTTTGATGAACACTTAATCTATATTGATTATCTCTCCAATTTTAGCCTTGAACACTCAGATACCCAATTGAATTTTCTCTGTATGAATGATTTAAAAGAGCCTTTGAACAAAAATGTAATGAAAAAAAATTTTCCTAATATAAATTTTATTAAAATGAACCAATCTCAGCCATTACGGGATTTATATGATATTGCCTCTGATCTATTCTTCGCTGAAACCAGATTTACAACTTTTATTAACCGTATGACAGCCGCCTCCAATGCCAATAAAGGGTTGCAGTACCTTGTAAATGAAGCATATGCCATTTTGAAAAATCCGATTATCGTCATCGATACCAGTTATAAAATTCTAGCAATGTATCATGATACTTCATCTGACAATTTTGCAGATCTAAAACGCCAGAGAGAATTAGGATATCTTACCGGACAAAATCTGGAACGGATGCGGCGTGACAAAATATATGAGCAGCTGCGCAAGTCCAATTACCCTGTGTATAAAAAGCCGGAAGATTACCCTTACGGATGGTTGGATGTCCTTGTCTATGTTCACGGAATGGAGATGGCGGAAATTGGAATTATGGAATATGACCATCCATTCAACCACTACGACTTTGAATTCTTAAACTTCTTCCGGCAACTGGTAGCCTGGGAAATGCAGAAAAATGATTTCTATAGAGATAACCGCGGAATGATGCACAGCATCTTTATGTCTGAACTTTTAGACCATAAGATTCCGAATCGTAGGATTGCCAATCACAGAAAAGAGCTGCTGAATTGGAAAGAGACTGCCTATATGTATGTACTTACTATCTTCCCCAGTGGTAACACAGACTTTAAGCAAAGGGCAGGAATATTTGCCATTCATCTTCAGCATTTACTGCCAGACAGCCGCTGGGTAGTTTATAATTCCAATTTGGTCATTTTGATTATAAAAGAAGACTCTAATCTTGATGAATTTCTTCCGGGAAGTACGTTATATGAGCGTTTGGAATATAATAATCTATGCGGAATTCTAAGCAACCGTTTTACCAACTTATTAGAATTGCCAAAATATTACGAGCAGACCTTAGATGTCATTAAACTTCGTACCTATTTCAAAAAGGATTCTGCTATTTTCATCTATTCAGATTATTATTTCTATCATATCGCCCAGATTATATCTGAGAAATATGATTTGGAAGATTTCTTTGATCCTGCTATCACTGCCATCCAAAAACATGACGAAGAAAATAATACTGATTATCTGAATACCCTTACTGAATACCTGATTCATGTAGATGATCCAACCACATGTGCACAAAATCTTTTCATCCACAAGAACACCTTTTTTTACCGGATGAATAAAATCCGTCAGCTCTTCGGACTTGATCTAAACAATGGTACTGAGCGATTAAAACTGCAATTAACATTAGAATTTAGAAAACTGATATAGTAACATTTGTACACACTCCCTGACGAGATTCCATAGGAAGAAGCTGCCCATGGAATCTCAGGCTGAAGCACTTCGAAACAGTTTTTGGTATTATAGACTCTTTTAACCTATTCGCTTGCAGCCGGCAGCCTCACCTGCAGCAATCATGGCATCCACCTGCTCTTTTGTGTAACCCATGGATCGGAGTACTTCTTCGGTATCTTCCCCTAAGAATCTTCCGCGTTCATAATCCGGAAGTTCTGTTTTGGCGAACATCACGGGAGTACGCACCATTGTCCGTTCCTTTCCATTTGGAAAAGTAACCTTTGTTAATGCCTCAGAACCCCATGCCTGTTCATCTTCTAACAATTCATTCCACGTCTTACATACTGCATAGGGAAGGTCTGCTTCTACCATCATTCTTTCTACTTCTTCCAATGAGAAATTTTGTACTTCGTCATGTAACAGGTCATAGAATTCCTCCAGATGTTCCTGCAGATTGGTCTGAGGATAAAATCGTGAGTCCTCTATCAGGTCGTCTCGACCTAGTGTTTCCACGAACTTAGGATAGTAGAAGTCATAACTGGGCATAGAGAATTGTACCCATTTTCCGTCTTTTGTCTTATGTGCCACATTAAGCGGATTGGCAATTTTCTTCTTGCTGATTGGATACCTGGTAGACGCATCCCCATACTGGCTACCCTGCAGGTTCAGGGCAATATCCCATAAAGCAGTATGGAAAAGACTAACCGTAACCTGATCGCCCTGTCCAGTTTCTCTTGCCCTGTACAAAGCAGCAATGACACCGCTTGCCAGATATATGCCTACCTGATGATCTCCAAATCCAGCAATAGGAAGCATAGGCGAAGAGTCCACGTCATACATGGTTCCCATGACACCGCCTCTGGCAAAAAATGCAGTAAAATCAAAACCAGGAAGGTCTTTATCTGGTCCCTTCTCTCCATAACCACTTACATAACCCATTACAAGACGGGGATATGTTTCTTTTAGGGTATTGTAGTCCAGATTTGCTCTTTTTAATGCCGGCTGTCTCCAGTTGGTAATGAAAATATCGCATTCGGAAATTAATTGTTCCAATACGGCTCGCCCCACCTCTGATTTTGTATTCAAAATAATGCATTTTTTTCCTGTATTTTCCAAACAGAAACTGGTATCTTCCTGATCTCCGTAGGGGCGTCCTTCGTTTACTGCCATAAAACGCAGCGGATCACCATTTGGTGCTTCCACTTTGATTACTGTTGCTCCCAAATCTGCGAGATATCTTGCACAACAAGGACCTGCAATAAATGTAGACAATTCCAGAACCCTCACTCCCTCTAAAGGGCGTTTTACATCACTCATATTTTTTTCCTCCCATTGTCATTTCCTGTATGTAAAGAGAAAATGTCTCTACTATTGTTCTTGCCTGTTCATAGTTCACCATCTGACGGTCAACTTCTATCAATACAACGGGTAATCCCTCTGCTTCACAGGCTTTTTTTATGAATGGATAATCAAACTCCTCCGGATCGCAAAATTTGGTCAACAAAACAAACACACCTCTCGCACCTTTTTCTTTTGCGGTCTCCACAATCATGTTAACACGTTTCTTTTGGACATTGTACAATACGGAACAATAATCCATATCACTGAACTTTGTTACCAGACTATCCAATGCAGTATCGGCAGGTTTTGCATCTGTTCGATACTGCCTGCTCTCCCCCGCAACATCATCACATACAATCCTGAGATTATTCTCTTCCATAATATCCAGCAGCGAAGGGCAATCTGATATAATTCCAGTCGTCATAATCTTAATCTTCGTATTTTCAACGTTTGTCCCCTTTAAAGGTTCCACATAAGCCTCTTCTCTCAAAGCTTTTATCAATTCTTTCACAAGTGCAGTATGTTCTTCTTTTAATATAAAGTATGCACTTTTATAGACCGCATTTCTTTGTCTTGCACTGACAGAACTATTATCAGCAAGCACTTCTGTTAATTCTCTCATTGTGGCATTGTGCTCATTATATACCTGAATAGATGCCGCTAATCTGTCATCTTCAAAGGATGCACCGCTAATTCTGCTAAGATCCCAAATTAATCTCTTGTAACTTGCTTTTGTATATGTCTTACCATAATCTGGCTTGCGATTTTGCGGATAAGTCATAGGAATAAATGGAATAGATGGAACTGCATACTTCCAGTTTTCACCCAATACCTTCAGACTGTCACAAAGGCTGGGAATGATAATCGCAGCTGCACCTTCGTATGCGCCTTTCATACCCAATTCTACAATACTTTGCATAATAGAACAGATAAATGACGGGAAATACCGTTTGGATTCTTTCAATTCCATATCTGCTCCCCATATTCCCATAGGAACCATCCCCATAGAATGAACGATTTCCTCTGGTGTGTATACCGGAGCCATGAGGACTATCTTTTTTCCCATATCCTGATAGGCTTCTTTTTGTCTGTCAGGATGATCCGCTATTTCTTGAAATTTCTTTAACAATTCAGCAGATATCATCTAATTTGCCCCCTTTCTCTGTTCCATAATCTCTGTCAGCCCCTGCACCCGGGTATCATACTGTGCTTCGGAGAAGTTTCTTGGATCCGCCTGATCTCCATCAAAGCTTGTAACAGGAATATCACATGCTTCCCCAATCTGGCGGCTCATTTCATACATGAAACCGCTCCACAGTTTACATGAACGGTTGGTATGAACAAGCAGGCCTTCCACATGATTATCTTTACATAATTTAATCCGTTTATCTCTTGCATGCTCCAGGTTAATGGCATTGGGAACTCTGGCATAAGCCCGACACATATCATCAAAATCATTGTATATAAAACCAAATGCGTCTGCATATATGGTGGACACCATGTTGATTCCCCTGTCTTTCAATCCCTTAAACGTTACACGCAGCCATGGCCAACAGGCAATCCCTTCGAACATAATGCGGTGTTTTTCCTCTATGCGGAAAGTAGAAACTCCTTTTTCATGATTTTCTTCATATTCCTTCAACAGAGTTTCCATTGCCTCCGCTGCTTCTGGTTTTCCCCGTGCCGTAACCATTACTGCCATATGGTTTAGTAAATCGAATCCGGAAAACGGCGATGGAACGTAATGCGCACAGGAAGTTGCCTTAAGCCATGCGCGACTGGTCCTTGCGGATATCTCCATGACTTCTTTATATTTCTCATCGCTCCATTTCTTACCGGTTAGTTCTTCTAACTGCTTGATCGCCGCCAAAAATTGCTCACGGATATACACTACTTCTGCATCCGATACTTCATAATCGGGATTAAATGGAATATCAATTATAATCAGAGGAATATGCAGTTCCTTTGAAAGATTCTCATACCATTTAATCATACAGTTGCAGATATTATTGCAGCATAACAGGAAATCCGGCTGAGGCATGTTCTGCTCCGGTGCATCTTTCACTTTTGAATAAGCAATGCTGATACGGGCATAGGCACAGATATCATTGGAATAACCATCTGCCTCACTAATCCCACACATCCTCTCTCCCGCACCTCTGGCAGCGATTGCGGCAGCCTGGTTCTCAGGGTAACATACATGTAATCCAAGGGTTTCCGGAATTTCGACCGGAAAGTTGCTGGAACACCAGCCTACCATCCCGCCCCTTTCCTTTTCCGCCTGGGAATCTTCATAAGCTTTCTTGGCAATCGCATTTAGTTTATATTTCGCTGAATTTGGATCTGGTGGTATGCGCTTCGCTTTATTCTCTTCTGCCATAATAATCACTCCTATTCTACTATTTTTTTATCTTATTAAAGATAGGACTCCCACTGCGTATTTAAATGATTCTTTTTATTAAGGGACTGTGCAGCAACTTGGACAGTGCTGTGCGGTAATTGACTTATCGACAGCCCCTAACCTTCTGATATATTACGATTAATATGAATCCTGTTGCTGCAAGTAAAATGGCAATCAGGTATGCTATATGATAACTTCCGGTCTCTGCAAATACCTTCCCCACACCAGTCGGCCCCAGTAATCCAGCTAATGCAAAGCCAGTAAACATTACCCCATAATTTACACTGTTATTCTTTGTTCCAAGTTGTTCTGCCGTAAATGCAGGATACACTCCCATGAGTGCTCCGAAACATAATCCAATCACTGTAATAGCTGCCATAAACAATAGGAACTGCCCTTCACCAGTAACATATAGTAAGCCCTGCCCGATCATGGATAATAAAAACACTATCATCAGTGTTTTTACCCTGCCAATCATAATGTAAAATACCGGATCCTTTAGCATCCCTTTCCAGTCCTTGCAGGCGGATAGTTCTGATCTCTGTCCTACATTCTCCGGCGGCACATACCCGTCCGGAACAAATCCGTCCGGACATTGTTCAAGCAGAAAAGCCATACTGCATATGACAAGCAAAAATACGCCGCCTATCATTCGAAATGTCCACTGCACTCCAAAGGAATTCATAAGCAGGCTGGCAACAGGCTAAATAATTACAGAACTAAATAAATGACGGTAATCCCTAAACCAGTCCCAGTCCCAAACCACATCCAAGACCAAAAGTAATGACAAGCGCCTTAATACTGCCAGCAAATCCCGCCAGAAGCATACCGGGGCCAAAGAATATACCACCCAGAAATACCACGCATCTGGGGCCAATCTTATCATTTATAAAACCTCCGGAAATCATAGTGATAGGATCAACCGAATTCGCTATCATAAATACAATACTCAGATCCCCGCTTGTCAATGCTGTTTGGGTAACCGCACTTAAATGTTCTGCCATAGGTGCTGCAAATACACTCCAGGCATAGAAGGAACCTATACAAAGATTAATCATACAGCTGGCAATTAATATCAACCATCTTTTTTTTCAATAGATTCTGTTTCTTTCCCATCATTGTTTCTCTAACTCTTCGATAATTGCGGGAATTACTTCAAACAGGTCTCCTACAATTCCATAGTCGGCAACTTCAAATATAGGCGCACTTTCATTTTTATTAATTGCTACTATATTGTCAGAATCCTGCATTCCGGCAAGATGCTGGATTGCCCCTGAGATACCACATGCAAAATAGAGCTTAGGCCTTACCGTAGTTCCTGTCTGCCCAATCTGATGGGAATGCTCTATCCATCCGGCATCTACACAGGCTCTGGAAGCGCCTATGGTACCTCCTATTTTTTTCGCTAATTTCTTTATCAAATCAAACCCTTGCGGGCTGCCCAGTCCCATACCGCCGGACACGATAATTTCGGCATCGGTCAAAGAGGCTATTTCTCCTGCTGTTTTTACAATCCGGATAAGCTTTGTTCGGATATCACCTTCCTCGAAATGAACATTCAGGCGAATCAGCTCTCCTTCTTTACCTTTTACATACTCCGCCTTGTCCATAACTCCCGGTCTTACGGTAGCCATCTGAGGCCGATGATTCGGGCATACGATTGTAGCCATTAAGCTTCCACCAAAAGCAGGCCTGGTCTGCTTAAGCTTTTTATCTTCAGGGTCAATCTCAAGCTTTGTACAATCAGCGGTCAGCCCCGTATTACAACGCACAGCAAGACATGGACCTAGGTCGCGTCCAATGTGTGTGGCTCCAAGGAGAACAATTTCCGGTTTATATGTAAGAATCGCTTCATAAATAACTTTGGTATATGCATCCGTCCGGTAGTTTTTCAACTCTTTGTGATCCGCAAGATATACTTTATCCACACCATAGGAAAACAACTGCCCCACCAAGCTCTCCACATGTTCTCCGCACAATATCGCACAAACCTTGGTTCCAATATCCTTTGCAAGCTTCTTACCTTCTAAAAGAAGCTCCATTGTCACATTCATTAGATGTTCTTCTCTTTGTTCTGCAAAAACCCATACTCCTTTATAACTGCTTAGATCAATTGCTTTCTTTTCTTCTTCTATTACTTCAATCGCACCAAATGGACATTCTTTTACACACACACCACATCTTGAACAAGATTCACCAATTACGGCTAGCCTGCCATTCATGGAGATTGCTGAAAACGGACAGCTCTTGACACATTTGGTACATCCTTTACATTTCTCATCAACTATTTTTACAGCCATTTCATCCTCCTATAGCATATGCTTCTCATTCATTTTAGCGATCAGTGTCTTCGCTGACTCCTGCGCCGTTCCATACAACATCTCCCCTTTTCCTTTAGAGGATGGTGTAAAGGAACGAAGTACCTGAGTGGGAGAAGCTTTCAAACCGCAATTATCAGGATCTAGCTCAATATCCTCATGATTCCATACTGTAATTGGTTTTTCTTCTATTGACATGATGTTATAGATGCTCATATAACGAGGTTCATTCAGCTCTTTTACTGCTGTAAGCAAGCATGGCATCTGAACCTCCAGAACTTCATATCCATCTTCCATCTGACGCCTAACCTGGATACAGTCATCCTTTAGTTTGATATCCTGTACATAGGTAACAAAAGGAATATTAAGCCTCTGGGCAGTCTGTGGACCTACCTGTGCCGTATCTCCATCAATTGCCTGCCTTCCGGTAAATATAATATCTGCCTGGCCTATTTTCTTAATTCCATAGGCAAGCGTAGTGGAAGTTGCACAAGTATCTGCTCCGCCAAATGCTCTGTCACTTAATAGATATGCCTCATCCGCTCCCATGGAAAGACATTCTTTCAACATAATCTGAGCCTGGGGCAGTCCCATGGTAAGTACTGCGATTGTTGTAGAAGGAATCTCGTCTTTGATTTTTAATGCTGCTTCCAAAGCATTGGCATCATCCGGATTTAGAATACAAGGTACTCCCGCACGAATCAACGTCCCTTTTACCGGATCAATCTTTACTTCATTGGTATCCGGTACTTGCTTCACACAAACTATAATTCTCATTTTTATGCCCATGCATATTCAATTCAATTTACCTGCAAATTGAATACTGCTTAAATAGAACGGGTTGAAAGAATCAATGCACTGCATGGCTCCTTTTCATAAATTTTCTTTCAACCTAAGGAACTGCTTGTCAGTTCCTTAGTATCTCCTTTTCGTTACTTCTTTAAAAGCTGCCCGGCAATTACCATCTGCTGCACTTGTGATGTACCTTCGTATATGGTAAATACACGACAGTCCCGGTAGAGTCTTTCCACACGATAATCCTTGATGAATCCATATCCGCCATGAATCTGAATTGCTTTTCCACAGATTTCATTGCATACTTCAGATGCAAAATACTTTGCCATGGACGCTGCTTTCGTAGTGTTTTGGTTCGTGTCTTTTAGATAAGCCGCCTGATATACTAATAGTTTTGCTGCTTCTAATCTGGTTGCCATATCTGCAATCATAAAGCTGATTGCCTGAAAATCTGCAATTCTTCTTCCAAACTGTTTTCTTTCCTTTGCATACTTCATACTTTCATCAAGTGCTGCCTGTGCCACACCTATAGACTGTGCCGCAACACCAATACGTCCCACATCCAAGGTTTTCATTGCATTGATAAATCCTTCGTTACGTTCTCCTAACATTTCACTTTTATGTATCCTTACATTTTCAAGAATAATATCACTGGTAGCACATCCAATAAGCCCCATCTTACTCTCTGGCTTACCACAAGAAACTCCTTGTAGTTTCATATCCACAATAAAGGCACTGATTCCTCTGGAACCTTTGGTCATATCTGTCTTTGCATAGATGACTGCATAGTCCGAAAGCAAAGCCATGGTAATAAATGTCTTACGTCCATTTAATATATAATAATTACCGTCTTCTACTGCTGTTGTAGTCATACCTCCGGCATCAGAACCAGCCCCCGGTTCCGTAAGTCCAAATGCAAGGATTTTCTCTCCTATTACCACCGGTTTCAAATATTTTTCTTTCTGCTTTTCTGTTCCTGATAATAATAAAGGTCCTCCGGACAAGGAGTTTGGGGAAGATACATACAAGCTTGCTACTGCACTTGCATGCGCAATCTCTTCCATTACGATTACATATCCCCTATGGTCAGAGCCTGCACCTCCCAGCTCTTTTGGTATCTTAATTCCAAAAAAACCTGCTTTTCCCATTTTATCTAAGATTTCCTTCGGAAATACACCCGTTTCTTCTACTTCATCCAGAACCTGAGATGTCAACTCTTTTGCAGCAAAATCCTTTGCCAGTTTGCGAATTAATTCGTGTTGTTCCGTAAATAACATAGCTTATCCTCCTCGATTTTTCCTAGAGCATGCTTCATATCCACCCACCGCTATTTTTTCTTTTCATATGCATAGAGAGCCGCTCCGAGTGCTCCGGTCATCTGGGATTTGTCAGAATAGTGAATCTTTACGCCCAGCTCTTTTTCCAAACCATCTCTTACTCCTCCATTCAGGGCCACTCCTCCGCTCATAAATACACTTTCCTTTACACCTAATCGTTTCACAAGTGCCGCCGCCCGGCTGGCCACAGAGATACATATTCCAGCAATTACATTCTCCAGCTTTTCTCCATTTGCCAGTGAAGAAATGACCTCTGATTCTGCAAATACAGTGCATGTACTGGATATCCTTGCCGGTTCCGGGGAAGAGCGCGCCTTACTCTCTAATTGTTCAATGGGAAGTTGAAGAATATTGGACATTACATCTAAGAATCGGCCTGTGCCTGCGGCACATTTATCATTCATTAAAAAATTCAAAAGTATACCATCTGTATTTAACTGCATTACTTTTGCGTCCTGTCCCCCAATGTCAATGATGGTACGGGTATCCGGATACAAGTAATGCACACCTTTGGCATGGCAGCTTAACTCACTGACTTTTCCATCAGCGAAAGAAAAAGTATTACGTCCATAACCGGTGGCTGCCACATAGTCAATCTCTTCATCGGATAAACCCTGTTGATTCAGGATTTCTTCCAATACCTGCTTCGCACCATTTGTTCCAATTCCTGCTACAATCAGCATTTCGGCAACTATTTCTTTTCCGTCTTTTAGCAAAATTCCTTTTGACGTGGTGGAACCGATGTCTATTCCTATTGTATACATGCCCTTCTCCTTTATCCCTGCGAGCAATTCACCAGATATCGGAATGCTTGCATTCCGATATCTGGTGAATGTCGCACTATCCACTAATGCTTTAAATTAATTGCAAAAAAACTACTTTAAACTATAATTTTACTAAAAGATAGCGTTTGTGCATTTTGACGATGTTGTTTTCTTAAAAATGGAGTATTCTATCTAAATATTATATGCGATTTTAACAATTTTTAATATGTTTTGAAGCTAAAACTTATATATATATACTATCCATATTTTGTGCTCAAACACAAAGAAATCAAAGAGATAATCGCAATCCGCTATACCGCACCGTTGCTTCCGGTGGAGTCTGGACTCAGTGTTATCAACTTATTAAATATATTTAATCTTACGCCTCAAGTGGAAACAGGTCTACTACTACAGCGTTTCAGGAAAAATTGTTTGATTTGCGAAATGTATCTGTCAAAATGCCGCCAGCAAAACTTACTTGGGTTGCCGCATATTTGCAGTGGATGGAACGAAATTGCTTTTGCCTGATACACTTACTGCCAGAACCAATTTGGGCGTGGGCAGAAATCATTTCAAAACAGCAACCATGGCAAGAGTCTCCATTTCAGTATTGTATGTGTCTTTGTTGCCCAAAATAGATGCACTCTTGTTAGCTTATTTTGATCAACATTTTTATAAATTCTATAGTTCCCATCATAAACATAGCACTAAACTGCTACGCAGTGGTTTCGCAATCCTTTAGAATATGATTTTTTTCTACATTTTTTTAGTTTAAATATACTGCATAAGTCTTTAAAATAGACAGGTAAACTATATTTTAAAGGAGGTCATTCTATATGACAAATGAAGATATTTTAACTAAAATGGAGGAAGAAATTCATCTCCGTGGCTTAAGCCGCCATACACGGGAAGAATACATAACCCGTACGAGAATCGCTATGCAGTATTTTAACTGCCCCCTCGAAGATCTTAACGAACAAGACCTAAGACAATTCCTTTTATACCTTCTGGATGAAAAAAAGCTGTCTTCCGGTTCCGTTAATGGTTACAACAGTGCCCTCCGATTTGTTTTTGGCTCTGTCATCGGCAGGAGCATGAACCATTACCAGCTCCCCAGACAAAAGGAGGCTCATCAGCTCCCTCAGATATTAACACGGGAGGAAGTCTTCTCTTTATTTGATTCCGCCGACAGCCTCAGGGATAAAGCCATGCTTATGACTGTTTATGGTGGTGGGCTCAGGGGGCTGAACTTGTAAACTTAAAAACTTCTGATATTTATGCCTCCACCATGCGTATCCTGATCAGGCAGGGCAAAGGGAAAAAAGACCGTTTTACCCTGCTGTCAAAGACAAACCTGGATATCCTTACTCAATACTGGTATGCCTACAAACCCAGGCATACTCATAATTATCTCTTTTTAAGCAGGTCTCATGATAAAATGACCACCCGTTCCCTTCAGAATGCCTTCCACAAAGCATTAAAAAAATCCGGTATTAAAAAAGATGTGACCCTTCATACGCTCAGGCACTGCTTTGCTACACATATCATGGAAAATGGTGCGGATGTCTGCCAGATTAAAAAGCTTCTTGGACATACCTACATACAGACCACGTCCAAGTGCCTTCATCTGATCAATTTTGAGGACAGCCTGACGAGTCCCCTGGATGCCCCGCCGAAAAAACCTGCAAAACGCGGACGCCCTAATGGTTCCAAAAACAAAACTCACTCTCCTGAAAATGGAGGTGAGGCAAATGCCTGAAATCCAAGATATCCTGCTTGCATATAGCGATGACTATA
>Ga0153997_1000094_pt1 | contig 25501 bp, 12 predicted proteins | sample TSNC081MetaG_FD_104750 | JGI IMG/M metagenome (GOLD analysis project Ga0153997, IMG submission 104750) | Attine ant fungus gardens microbial communities from North Carolina, USA - TSNC081 MetaG | ecosystem: Host-associated > Fungi > Mycelium > Unclassified | place: USA: North Carolina, Lumber...
CAATCTTAAAAAATAATCCTTACTGCCGCTTAATGTTCCATAAAACTGATTTCTGTCTAACCCATATTGTTTTACTCTTACCGCCTTGCTTCCCCGCAAGGTATCCAGTATTACATTAATTCCATACCTTTGCCTGACAGACTGGACACAACTTACTATGGCTTTTGCCTTAAAGGTCACATCTTCCCTGGTGAATTTAGTCTGGCAATTACTGCAGTTTCCACAATAATTTTCACCATACTCACTAAAATATCTCAATATGTAATCACGCAGACAGTCATTTGTAAAGCAATAAAACGTCATCTTCCTAAGACGCTCCCTATCTCTTTCCTGAATAAACATACGCATTTTATAATCCAATTCCAAATTTTCTTCATTATTATCTATAAAAAATTGATTGGTAATCACATCCTTGCCGCCATATAGTAAGATACATTTCGCCGGCTCACCATCGCGCCCTGCCCTGCCAGCTTCCTGATAGTAGCTTTCTAAATCTTTTGGCATATTGTAATGAATTACATAGTTTACATTAGACTTGTCTATTCCCATTCCAAACGCATTTGTTGCCACCATAATAGGGCTTCTGTCATAGATAAAGTCGTCCTGATTGGCCATTCTTTCATTATCCGAAAGGCCCGCATGATAACGGGTTGCCAAGACTCCATCCTCTTTTAGTTTCTTACATACCTCTTCCACCGTCTTTCTGGTCAGGCAATAAATGATTCCACTCATCCCTGGATGTTCATCGATAAGCGCTTTTGCATCTGCATATTTGTCCTTCGGTTTCCTCACTTCAAAATATAAATTACTTCTGTTAAATCCCGTAAGAAGTACGGTAGGTTCCTTAAGCTGCAATATCTCTATCATGTCATCACGTACCTGATATGTGGCCGTAGCCGTAAATGCACCGATTATCGGTCGATTCTTTAGTCTGTCCACAAATTCAAGTATCTTCAAATAACTGGGTCTGAAGTTTTGCCCCCAATGGGATATACAGTGTGCCTCATCGATACTGAGCATGGATATATTGATATTTTCTGCAAAACCCAAAAACTCCTCCGAAAGCAAACGCTCTGGTGCAACGTAGATTATCTTATATCTATATTCTCCTGCATACTCTAATGCTTTCTGATATTGCTGATAGGATAAAGAACTGTTTAAATAAGCCGCATGCACACCCGCAGCATTTAGTGCTCTCACCTGATCTTTCATAAGCGAAACCAAAGGAGATACTACAATTGTTATCCCTTCCAGCATAAGAGCCGGAACTTGATAGCATAAGGATTTCCCTGCTCCTGTTGGCATGATTGCCACCGTATCTTTATGATTCAAAATACTATCAATAATCGTCGTCTGCCCCTCTCTGAAGTCATCATAACCAAAGTATTTTTTTAGTATTTGATATTTATCCAAATCCGTATTTTTCATTTTCACACCCATTTTATTTTCTTCCAGCCTTATTTTTTTTCAACCTTAAACTCCTTTACTATATAATAAACTATATTCTCTTCTAAAAAAAGAGATTTTGTATGAACTTATGATAAAAATATTATAACAAAATCAGTCCTTCCACAAAGTATATGCGGCATTCTATTTGTACGATCCAGCCTGCTGATGAACCGCATCATAAAAGCCAAACTTTAATGAAAAACAGAACATTCATTTAACTGCAAAATAATTAATTGTTCCCCATCGTATGGGTTTAGCCTCCATTACAATGTACTACACGGTCTTGAAACAGCAATTTTAGCCCTTAATAGCAAAAGTAGAATCCATTTTGCAAATTTAACTATTTAGTTAACCCATCTTGTTACCGTCCGTTCCGGTAAATATAAATGAAAGAAAAATGCGAATACAATGATAGAAATGAGCATGGTTATAAAAAATACAAGAAAAACAGTATATATCATTTTATTTGTATCTCTTTCCCATGCTTCCTTTAACGCCCCATTGACAAAAAATATAGATAGCAGATTCCCAATTCCAATGAACGCAAGACCTGCCAAAGGATAAATAATCGCAGCTATAATACCGACCACCAAAAACGGTATACAAGCAATTGACCTGACTGCACTTACACACATTGCATTATTAAGCTTTATATCATCCGTCTTTTTTTGAAGCAGTAATAATACTATTGAAAAGACAATATGATCCACAAATACTAAAATAATGGTTAATATAAAGCTTCTTATCAAAGGGAAGTTTTCGCTATATCCTGCTAAGAGAAGCAAGTCCTCATGCGAGTTTGATATAATATCACTGACTCCGTTAAGTAAAAATACAACTATAGCCGAATGTAAAATTGCTTCAATAATTATAAAAAAGATAGATTTTCCTTTCGTCCCTTTTTTTACAAAATCGAAAAGATAGGATCCTGGTTCTTTAAAGCAGCCTACCATAAAATAAAAAAATATCTTTATATATTTTGAAAAAACTGGTGCTGATGATCTACTCTCTACTTTGGTATCACTGTTATGCACATTAATTGGATCCGCTTTTTGTACTAAATCTTTATATGTATCGGGATCAGGCTGCAGAACCATCTCACTGCTTGAAGCTTCTGCAGAAAAACTGTCTTTCGATCCGACATCACTCTTTATATCTGCTATTTGTTCATCATCTGGCTGCCCTGCCCATACTATTTCATTCATAGCTTCTGTTCCCTGCACGTTTATATCAAAAGACTCATTGCTTGTCTTTTCATTCACCACTTCAGTCTGTTCATTCTCATCCGTTGTTTCCTGATTATTATTTACTTTATAGTAGGAATACGTATTCGCATCATTCATTTCCTTCCATTTTTCTAATTCCTCTTCCATACCCCTTTTAAAGTCTTCAGGAACACCACTAATAATAGGCGGAAAGGCCTCTATCATTTCTATCATATCCATATCCTGTTGTATTGGAATTGCTTCCATATTATCATTATCGCTGTCAACTTGTACCGGATTTAAAGTAGAAATACTGTTTTCTATCTGCACAGGCTTTGAATTAGGAATACTTTTTAATCTACGTTCTGCTGCAAGTTTGCAATTGCATAATTCGCCTTCTAGCAGCTGTTTGCCACATTGATTGCAGAATTTTGTCATCCTTTTACCTCCTTCATACCTCGGCGAAAACTACGTTTTTGTTTTATCCTTATTTTTTCAGTAGCATATTACATATTATTATATCATCTTACCCAATAAATGAAAACACTATTTTGCTAAAAGAACGCATCATAAGTAACCGTTCAGCCTTATGTATTCGAAGACGGACGAGATTTCATGGAACATTCTACTTCGTAAGACCTTTTCAAGCTGTTCCCATGAGACCACTCTCTCCCGGCTCGTGGGAAGGCCCCGCTTGTAGGTCTTACGAAGTAGAATGTTCCATGAAATCTCTTGTTACTGCGAACCAGAACAATTTAAGCAGTGAATCGTAACTAAGAAATCATTACAGTTCAACTTTAGCCGTTGCTTCCATCAGTTTTTTCATAATATGGTGCATTCATTTCGCTCATAGATGAAGACAAACTTTATAAGTTACAAACCAATTGGCGATCCACAAATAACGGGCTGATATTGTTTTCCTTCTAAGGCACTTTCCAAAGCCGGTACTAGCATATTTACATCTGCAACTAAGGAATTTGGTTTCTTTGCCGGATTATCCTGACCAAACGGCACAAAATAGATATATTTAGAGTTTAGTAATACACCAATATTTTTCATATTCAGACCCAATGCATCGTTGGATGCAATGGATAATAAAACAGGTTTCTGGTTCCTCAAATGTGCTTTGGCAGCCATTAATACAGGTGTATCTGTAATGGCATTCGCTAATTTGGCCACCGTATTTCCCGTACATGGGCAGATGACTAATAGATCAAATAAGCTTTTAGGTCCTATTTTTTCTGCCTCCTCTATTGTCCTTATTATGGGATTTTTAGTAATTTCTTTTGCTTGCTTCATAAAATTTTCTGCTTCTCCGAACCTGGAATTGATTGTTTGAGACGCATTTGAAAATATGACTGTTACATTTGCTCCTTGCGATGCCAATTTTTCTATTTGTTGAAAGGTCACTTTATAAGTACAAAATGAACCTGTTAACGCTATACCTATATTTTTCCCTTGTAGCATTATTATATCCTCCAATTGATTTACCTATATTTATTCCGCAAGGGTCAAATACCCCGTAGCTTGTTGCTTTGGGGCATTTGACTTATCGTTGATATCACATAATATCCCAGAATATTACCAGACGCTTTCGGTGCGTATTTGCCCGGAAGGCTGGGATATAGTCTTGCATTCATTCCAAGCTTCTTCGCCACTTTATAGTCTACCCCTCCTGGGGCCGATGCAATGTCCAGTATTATACTATTTGAATTTGCAGCATAAAGCAACTTCTTATCTAATATCATCTTTGGCACAGTATTAAAAATCAAATGGTATTCACCAATTTTATCTCCTAACGTTTCAAAAGATATTGTTTTATGACCATTTGCTCTTGCCCATTCTCTATCCACAGTACTCCTCGTACATACAGTTGTCTCACTATACAGACCCTTTAGGCGCTCTGCCAGTGACTTACCACATTTTCCATATCCAATGACCAGAGATTTACTTCCATGTATGTTATCCGGATAGCACATAACCGCTTCTGCTATAGCACCTTCCGCAGTGGCAATTGTATTATAAATGGTAACTTTATCATCCGCCATAAAGTCAAAACACATAACATTTTTATCTGCACATTCTTTTATGAACGATTGTTTCAGGCATCCGGCAAAAAGAATCTGATTCTCTTTTAGAACAGACAGTAATTTTGTGGTCGTCATATCCTCTTTCTTCCCTGTATGGCGAATCGACATATTGCCTGATGTAAATGGAATTCCGCCTATTATTGTTCTGGCTTGGGATACCGCTTCCTCTAACGATTCTGCTCTTGGACAATCGGGTAACCCTTTTCCATCACTAGGTGCATAAATAATAATTTTATAGCCTTTATGGTCTAAAAATTCAGCCATGTAAATAAAACGAGTATCTCCTCCTACAAAAGCAAAGTCATAGGTAAATAAAGCCATAACCCCTCCCGGCATCAGGAAATTCCTAATACATTTAAACTTAAATTCTTCCATTTAGTATATGGAATCTTAGACAAAGGTTGCGTGTCCTACTCTGCATTTTAAGTTTACCATAACCTGCATGCATTCCTGTTCCAGTAAAAGTCCAAGTTCTTACCAAAATTGCTGCATAGCCGTTAATGAATACAAGAAAAAAATGCCTGTCACTATTGTAAATTCCAAATAGTTTCAGACACGCATCATTTTAACCATTAAATTTTTCACACTCTGCAATAAATTTTTTTATCCCTAAATATACTTCCTCACTAAGGATATGTTCCATTCTACAAGCATCAGCCTCAGCAATCTTATCGGATACTCCGGTTATTTTTCTCAAAAATTCGGTCAGAAGTCTATGACGTTCATAAATCTGTGCGGATTTTTCTTTCCCCGTATCTGTGAGCTTAATTAGACCCGCTGAATCTACTATAATATATCCTGACTCTTTCAGTAATCCCATTGCCCGACTAACGCTTGGTTTGCTAAAATTCATTTCTCTCGCAATATCAATTGATCTTACATTTCCATTTCGTTTGCTTAGGATCAGGATTGTCTCCAAATAATCTTCTCCAGACTCATACATAAGCTATTTCCTCCAATCTAATTAGCAGTCAATGCGCATACTCATAATCCGCTTCGCCGCTTACTTTGCGCCAGCACGGGTGCAACATAACCTTCCCGCAGGTATACTTCAATTTCAGTAAGAGCATAGATCCCACCTGATCCGTTGCTTCTGCGAAAATAAGTATGTGCCCCCACTTCTCTTCGCTTAGCAGTGGGGGGCATCCTTTATAGATTATAATAAATGATTTTATCAAAATAGTCCAGTAATTTATAGTTTCTACAGAGAATTCGCAAGGTATTTTATCACTTTCAGTATTTACTTGGGATTTTCTAAAACAACGGCTTCACTATTTTATCCAGATGAATACGGTAATACACCTCAATAATTTTCATTGATTTTCCTGTGGCATTCAGAGCCAGTTTCATTAATCTATAGACGGCTGCTCATCAGTCCGAGATTTTTCGTAGCTTCTCTTTCAATCTCCCATGACGTTTAGAGAGATGATTATGGTCTGATAAATAATTGAGTCCAATAAGCTGTTCCATTTGCATCAGTGACACAACTGATACCGATTTGTGTAAAGGTACTACTTAATATATTCGCACGGTGACCAGGTGAATTGAGCCAGGCCTTCATAACTGCGTCTGCTGTATTTTGTCCTTTAGCAATATTCTCACCTGCCGCGCTGTATTGAATACCAAAGACGTTCAGCATATCCGTCATGCTTCCATATTTGGGTGATTTATGATCAAAGTAATTATTATTAATCATATCTACTGATTTTGCACGAGCGACGTTAGTTACTTCCATATTTATAGTGAGGGCAGGAACTCCTTCATTTGCACGCTCAATATTAACCAGCTTCAGAACTTGCGCTTCTAAATCTGATAACTCGCCAATGCCTGGATTATTCTCACTGGGTTTTGTTGTATCAGAAATCTGCGTATCAGGGATATTAGTAATAGGAGCCTCCGTATTTGGTATCTCAATATCTGGAGCTTTAGTAGCCGGTGTCTCGGTAGCTGGTGCTGGTGACTCGGCACCTGGTGTTTCTGGTGAATCCGGGATCTTAGTATCTGGGCGATCGATATTAACCACATTAACCGGCACGTATACCTTGTCACCAGGATATATAAGATCAGGATTCTCAAACTGCGGATTAAAGATAATTACATCTGAAAAATTCACGTTGAAATTCTGTGAAATTATCCACAGGCAGTCTCCGGATTTAACTGTATAAATAGCACAATCATCCGCATTAACATTTAGACCTATGAGCATAAATAAAACAATAAATGGTATTAGAACTTTTACTGATAATTTCTTAATCATGATATTCTATCCTTTCTTTAAAAGTATTACTCTATAATAGTTTGCTTTAAAAGTTTAAAATATACATGGAGTAAGAAAACACCGAACGGCATAGCACCAACCTGCCAAATGGTTTCGTGATAATTGTATAAACCAATACATGATCAACTGCAGTAACCAGAGATTTCATGGGGAGAGTGCTGGTCTTTGCAAACCCATTTTCACGCTGCGAAGGGGCTCACCGAAGTGCTCAGCGCATATGGGTACACAAAGACCAGCACTCTCCCCATGAAATCTCATCCGTCTCTGAATAGCGTAAGGCCAAATAGTAACCTAATGTTTACAGTCACAATCCATGGAGCAACCACTACAGCCACAACTGCAGCCGCCGCTCTCGCCTTTTCTTATTTTTATTATGCTTCTTGCTATAATAAGAAAAACCAAACCTATTATTCCACCTATAACTATATAATCGATCACTTTTATATCCCTACACATCGCAAGCTTGTTTGCGATACTGCTCATTTAATATCTCGCAGCATTCGCCAAATTCAGGCATTCCTGTAATTGGCTCATTTCCAGCGGGAATAAAACCGGTTAGAAGAATCTCTACTTTGAGCAGCCCTTCTATATTATTTTCTTCCAACCATACCCTCCATTGACAATGGAGGGTAACATTAAAATATTAAATTTCCAATCTGGAATATCAACAATGCTACAACATATGCCGTTAACATTTGGAAAAGTACTGCTTTAAATGTCCATTTCCATGTGCCCATTTCTTTCTTTAAAGCACCAACTGCTGCGAAACATGGCATGCATAATAAGTTAAAGGCCATATATGAAACAGAAGATACCCTCGAAAATACATCTGCTACTCCGGGAATTGCTGCTTCCCCTGCCATCGCTAAGTCTGCAGCACCTTCTGCAGCATGAAATAGTACGCCAAATGTAGCAACAATATTTTCTTTTGCTATAAATCCTGTTATTGTACCTACCACCGGTCTCCAGTCATTTCCAAATCCAAGCGGTATGAATATCCATTTCACCGCTTTACCAAGCGTTGCAAGTATACTCCTTCCCATTTCTACCTCTGGGAGATACTGGAACCCAAATGTAAATCTTGATAACAGCCAGATAAGAACTGTAGATGCAAAAATAACTGTACCAGCTCTGATTACAAATCCTTTTAATTTTTCCCATCCATGGATTAATACACTTTTAAGTGTTGGAATTCTATACTGCGGCAATTCCATAATAAAGTTGGAATTTGCTCCTTTAAATATTGTCTTACTTAGAATTATACCGGAAATAATAGCAACCCCCAAACCCAAGAAGTAAATTCCAAGCACTAACCAAACGCTGTTTATATCACGAAATAACGTAACTGCAAACATCATATAGATTGGTAATTTAGCACCACATGACATAAACGGAGTAATCATCATGGTTAACTTTCTGTCTTTATCACTGTCCAATGTTCTGGAAGCCATGATAGCCGGTACAGAACATCCAAATCCCATTAACAATGGAATAAATGATTTACCTGTCAAACCAAATTTACGGAATACTCTATCCATGACAAAAGCAACTCTGGCCATATAACCACTGTCTTCTAAAAAAGAAAGTAATAAAAAAAGCACCAAAATCTGTGGCAGGAAAGAAATTACACCGCCAAGACCTGCCAAAACGCCATCACCAACAAGTGATACGGTCCATTGTGCTGCTCCTAAGTTCTCTAAACCACTGATAATAAATTCGGACAGGGGACCGTCCCAAAAATCAGTTACAACCGTTTGTAACCAGACACCCGGACCCGGAATAAATTTCAATACAGTTTCTCCAAAGGTGATAGAGAATATTAGGTACATAATTAGCGCAAATATGGGAAGTGCAAATACTCTATTGGTTAATACCCTATCAATCTTGTCAGAAACTGTTTCCAGATGACCACTTTTTTTCTTCACTGCCTTTCTTACCATTACGGCAATATGTTTGTATCTTAAATCTGCTATTTTAGCTTCCACATCGCCTTCCTCTTTTGCAACATCTGCTATAATCGCATCTATTTTGCTCTTCTCACTGCCAGAAATATTGCTCTGTACAATCTCATCGCCTTCAACGAGCTTAATCGCTTTCCATTTACGGTCTTCTTCATTTTTGTCAGATAGCAGACCTTCTATTTCAGATATTGCTTTTTTGATTGCTGGTGAGTATATATTCCCAATGCTGGATTTTTTCTGAGTACCGGTCAGCGAAATAGCCATATCCATTACTTCCTTCATTCCTTTCCCGCTCCGTGCTACCATTGGTAATACCGGAACTCCCAGAAGACTGGACAATTGATTACAATCTATCTTATCGCCTCGTGACTCTACTTCATCCATCATGTTAACAGCAATTACCATTGGAATTCCAGTTTCCATAATTTGTAGTGTTAAATAAAGGTTACGCTCAATACTTGTACCATCTACAATATTTACAACAATATCTGGTTTTTCTTTTACTATGTAGTCACGAGCAACAATTTCTTCTGCGGAATATGGTGACAGTGAATAAATTCCCGGTAAATCAAGAATAGACACTTCCTTATCCTTCTTATAAATTCCCTCTTTCTTGTCTACTGTGACACCAGGCCAATTTCCAACATGTTGTCTTGATCCTGTAAGTTCATTAAACAGCGTGGTTTTTCCACAGTTTGGATTTCCAGCTAGTGCTATTTTAATTTTCATACTTTCTTCTTCCTCCTGATTAACAGTTAGTAATAACTAACTTATATGTCAAAATATTGCAGCCTATGGTTGTGATTACTTTACAACTATCTGTGCTGCCTCATCTTTTCGAAGACTCAATTCATAGCCTCTAATATTAACTTCAATAGGATCTCCAAGAGGAGCAACCTTGATAACTTTAATTATGGTGCCAGGGGTAACTCCCATATCCATAATACGTCTTTTTAGGGAACCACTTACGCCAATAGATTCAACGGTGCCTTCCTGACCCGGTTTTAAGTCTCTTAATGTCATGATTTTTTCTCCTTTAATTCACCATAATCTTTGATGCCAAACCTTTGTTCAGAGCAACTCTTACTCCCTTAACACTTAGTATAAGCCCACTCTTATTGTCTGTTATAATTTTCACTTTTTCTCCAATTACAAATCCCAAATCCTGCAAATGTCTCTTTGTATCCTCCTGACCGTGAAATGAAGAAATCACTTTAGTCTCTCCTAAATTTGCAAATGTTAATGGCATATGAATCAACTCCTTTATTTTGCTAATGATTATTAATCTCATTTATATAGTACTCTATAATATACTAAATGTCAATGGAATCCTTGAGAATAGTTCTCATTTGTGCGATTTGACTAACTTTCTAATTTAAACTGCGTATTTATTATATATTATATCACTACTAAGGCGAACACCTTTACCAAATACTTCATTATCTGGTACGCTTTGCAACATAGCAGAGATTCCAGGAAAATTGCGAAACGGAGACACGTTACAAAAAAAATCCGGAAAATGGTTGTGGAATCTGAAAAGGTAAAAATAAAATCCAAACCTTTTTAATCACAATTTGTCGTAACTTGAACCGTTTAGAAAAAAGGGTTGGATTTTATAAGAGTAGATACATGGATTCTGCCAAGCAACTATTATTCGTCAGTCAGCAGTATTATATTGCAAATTTATATCCTAAATTAGCATATATGAATTCAAAGGGAAAATGATTTCTCAAAATACGATTATAGTTTTGACGAATAGGGTATCCGAATATTTTTAACCCTATATCGAATAATTGTTTGATATTTTAACGGATCCGTTTTGTCTCTATTGGTTAAATATATTTCTCTATGCATTTTATCAATTCGTTCAAATACGAAATTCTTTGCGAATATCTCCATCATATCAAAAAAGGTGGTACGATGTTACTATTGAGCATACGCTCCTAACGGCAGCAACCAGAGAGATCGGGGAGGGTTCTGATTCAAAAGGCTTTTTCAGGCGCAGGCTTGATGCTTTGCTTTTCAAAGGGCTCATAGGAGCGTCCAGCCTGTATGCCATAAGAATCTGAACCCTTCCCGATTTCTCGTCCGTCTTGGGAGACCATAAGGCTGAACTGTAACGGTACGATATATACTCTTAATCTGAAACAACTGAAATTTCATCTAAGTCAAAATACCCATTATATCCCTCTACATAGATAGCTGCCCGATGTCCAAACAAAACGAAAGCGTCTGTCCTGGTTACTAATTCATTTGAATACCCCTGACACATCACTTTTGTTCCTATCGGGTAAATCCTATTCCAATCAGCCACCTTTTGCATAGGATCTTCTACTTTTGTTTTAGGAATATTTGCATCAATTCTTAATATCTCTTTCTCCCCTGAATTTGTTTCTGATTTGATTTTTTCTATCATATTTGTTAATATGTGTCCAGGTCCTACTTCTTCAAATTTTACTTCGCCCTGATTCATTATGTACCTGATACTATCCGCCCAGTTTACAGGAAATCTTAGATGATTTGACAAGTTATGTATTATACAGTTGGAATCATATGGCTGAGCAGTTAAATTTGAGATTACTGGAATAGAAAAATCAGAAAAATCAAATTTCTTTAAATACTGCTCAAATTCTTCTTTTGCCCCCTGCATGTATCTGGAATGAAAAGCTGCACTAACCTTCAGGATAATATAGCGACCTCCTTCATTTTCAAAAATGGATTTTGCTTTTTCTATGTCTTCTTTATATCCGGAAATCACAATTTGTGTCCTGGTATTTAAATTCGAAATGTCAATACCAGTTAGATTATATTTTACGAATATCTCTTCAATACTTTCTTTTGGCAGCCCAACCACTGCTGCCATTGCACCTCCATCTGTGCGCCCCATTATCTCTCCTCTTTTTTTTACCAATCTGAGCCCTGTTTCAAAATCAAATATATTAGCTGCCAATAGTGCATTATATTCTCCCAGGCTATGACCTGCCAAAAAGTCTGGTTTCTTGTTGATTTCCTGTCGTTTTTTATAATATGTCAATGCATTTACAACATATAATGCTGGTTGTGTATATTGTGTAAAATTCAGTTTCTGTTCCGGATCTTTAAGACATAATTCTTTCAAGGAGTACCCCAGAATTTTATCTGCTTTTTCTGTGAATTCAGCGAACTCATCAAAAAGCTTTTCTCCCATACCCTTTACTTGAGCACCTTGACCTGGAAATACATAAGCAGTCATATAATTCACCTCAACCTTTCTTAATTCACTCATATTTATAATTACGATATCTTAATCCATAATGGAAGGAATGATATACTCCTCCATTAGCTCCCATCTGTCAATTATCATTTTATCCATTTCTGATACGACAACCACAACCAATTCCTTCTCCGGGATACAGTAAATATACGTACCGCCTATTCCGGCTGCAACGTAGGTAACGATCTCCTGATCCTCTCTCATCCACCACATATATCCAAAATCTTCTGTGTGCTGTACAAATGACTCCTCAATCCAGCTCTCTGGAATAACCTGTCTCTCTTCCCATTTTCCCTTGTTTATAAATAAATATCCAAAGCGCACCATATCCCGGGCTGTTAAAGTTAGCCCCCATCCTCCAGTATTATAACCCTGTGGATCTTTTATCCAGTCCGTTATATTCTTACCAAACACAGCTTCCTTAGAGAATGATTTCATATTTTGATCTGCAATACATCGCATTTGAGTCGGTCGAAATAGATGTTCATTTGCATACTCCCGCGCACTAACGCCCGTACTGCGGGAAATGATTGCAGAAAGTAGATGGGCGCTTGACAGGTTATATTGATATTCTCCCAGCTTGTCACTTTTCCCTAATGATTTTAATATAAATGATGTCCAGTCCTTCTGCCGCCGAATTCTGTCCAGCGGCTCTTTCCCTTTCCATGTATATGGCGTTGTCATCGTAAGAAGATGTTTGATCGTGAGCGACTGTCTTAAAATATCACTTGAACCAGCTGCTTCCGGAAAAAAATCCAGTACTTTTTGATTTACATCACGAATATCCCCCCGTTCTATTGCAATACCTATTAAGGCTGAAGTAATGCTCTGCGTTACAGATGTCACATCATGAATGTCTTCTATTTGAGTTCCTCGGAAGTATTTTTCGAAAACAGCATTCCCTTTTCTTACAATCAACATACTATTTATAATACCCGCCTGATAATTTAATGCATCCTCAAGTCCCTTTAGCTTCTCTGAAGCTATACCAACCTCTTCTGCTTCTTTCTTTTCCCACTGAATTGAATTGCCCATTAATCAACGGCCTCCTTTAAATATTTTTGTTATCTCAGCCATGAGAACCCAGTCAAAGTGAATACTTGCAATCCGCTTCGTTACTTACTCGTCACCTCCCGTCAGATTTTGCTGCCGGAAGGTGGCGAGCTTGAACGCTCACTAAAACAGGTAAGGTCAGCCCACCGCTTTTTCTTCGTTTCGAAGCGTGAGACTTACTTTGGTGGTTAAATATTTACCTGTTATTGAATTTGCATTTTTCATTAACTCCTCCGGTGATCCTTCTGCAATAATTCTTCCGCCGGCCTCTCCGCCTTCTGGTCCAAGTTCTATAATCCAGTCACAGGATTCCAATACTTCATGATTATGCTCAATTACTATTACAGAATTACCATTTTCTACAAGATCATTCATTAACTTAATAAGCTGTGCTGTATCATAAAGACTCAGACCAGTCGTTGGCTCATCCATAATATAAAGAATACTTCCCTTTCTATGCCTTCCGATTTCTTTGGCAAGCTTAAGTCTTTGTGCTTCTCCGCCACTCATTGTTGAGGTAGGCTGACCAAGTTTTATATAGCCCATTCCGATTTCTTCCATAATTGTTAATGTAGAAACTATCGCCTTATTGCCCTCAAATAAAGGAATAGCCTCTGATATTTGCATATCAAGAATTTCCGCAACGTTTTTGCCTTTATATGCGACTGCCAATGCCTCTTCATTGTACCGCTTTCCCTTACATATATTACACGTTGTATACATTTTCATACTTCCGCCCGGAAAGATTGCCTTACGTCCGCTGCCGCCGCATTCCGGGCAGGCACCCTCTGAATTAAATGAAAAATGACCAGCGGATAAATTCCGTGCTATTGCCTTTGGCTGCTGGGCAAAAATCTTACGCACTTTATCCCATATCTTTATAAAGGTTAACGGGTTAGAGTTTATATTTTTTCCAATAGGAGCCTGTGACACTTCTGCAAAGCCAGAAAGCACCTCTGCCCCCACTAACCTGTCAGCCACTGTTTCTACTAGTGTTGTGTCATCTTTTACTCCAGGTCTGTCTTCTATATATGCAGTATTCCCTTTCGAATTTTCACGGAAATGACTTTTTAACAGCGGAATTAAGGTATCTGATACCAGAGAGCTTTTCCCACTCCCGGATACACCTGCCACTCCAACAATAACACCTAACGGGAATGATACACTAACATCTTTGAGATTATTCGTTTTTGCATTTCTAACTGTCAGGTAGGACATATTCTTATCCTCTGTTATATTTTGTTTCAAATCCCTTACAGGCATTTTAATTCTTCCTGAAAGATACTGTCCGGTAATTGAATTATTACAGTTTAACAGACCTTCATAATTTCCTTCATAAATAATCTCTCCTCCGGCAATACCAGCTTTAGGCCCAAAGTCAATCACATATTCTGCCCTCTCAATTGTACTTTTATCGTGCTCTACTACAATCACCGTATTTCCAAGATCCTTAAGCTCCTGTATAGAGCCTAACAGCTCCTCTTTTTCAGACTCGTGTAATCCCACCGTCGGTTCATCCAGAATATATATCAGAGAATCCATCTTCGATTCCAGATGTGAATTGAGAAACAAGCGCTGTATTTCTCCCCCACTTAAGGATGACATTTCTCTATACAGTGATAAATGCCCCAGACGATATTTAATCAGCGAATTGACTTTCCGCTGTACCTCATAAATTAAATTTTTCCCTGCTTGCGTAAACTCAATTTTTCCTAATGCTTCATCCAGAAATTTCTTTACTTCCGTAATTGTCATTTTTCCGACTTCGCCAATATGTTTCCCATTTATAAAAACCCTGCGGGCTTCTTCGCCAACCCGATATCCCTCACATTCCGGGCATGCGACCAACTCATATAGTTCATCCAGATATTCTCCTTTTTTACGGCGTCCCTCCAGTATTCTGGACAGGCAAAAGCTTTGATTCGAACTATTTCCATTTGTATAATGACCGTTTATTACTTCTTCTTTTATATTCTCCGGTAACTTAGCATATGGCATATCCATATATTCTTTTAGATTTCTCTCAATTACTCTTCCAATCCCCGGTGTTACTCCAACAGCAGTAAAAACCTCTCTCACCGTTGTATGCGCATCCTTAACTAACTTTTCCATATTTACATTATAAGAAGCGCCCCGCCCGGAGCATTCCATACACATTCCATTTGCATTATTATGTGAAAAATAACCAAGATCTAATAGCTCTTCCTCATTCTCACAATTGGCACAAATTAGATCTTCCCCTACCGGTGTACCGCATTCCGCACATGATATTTTACCCTCACTGGAATAAAGCATTCCCAGCGTTCCTAATATATGCGTCCTGGAACCAACCGTGGAGCGCGGATTGCTCTGACGGACCACATTTTGCTTAACTGCTATGGTAGGGGCAATACCTGATATACTGTCAAACTTTCTTTCATCTTCAAATCCTGCGAACATCCCCAGTGACTGTAGATACTCTCTGCGTCCTTCCTCAAAAATGACATCAAACATAAGGCTTGATTTTCCTGAACCACTTACTCCGGTTGCAACAATCATTTTATTTTTGGGTATTGAAATGTCAAAGCCTTTTAGATTATGAATACACGCTCCTGTTACTTTTATATTTCTCATTGAATCTACTCCTTACTCTCTAAGATTCTTTCTTTATACATTAAATTAAACTATTTTTCAAGAAAAATTATTAAATTTTTTTAAAAATTGGGGAAATTTAGACATTAAATGCAATAGTCTCACATCTGATTTGCTATTGCACGTCTGCTCGCTTATTCATTTGATATCGTTTTTATATACTCGTCTATCCTTTCCTCATCCGAATATAATCTTATGCAAAACTCAGAAATCACTTTCTGAGACGCAGGTTCGGTCAGTAACGTTAAATGACTTTCTGCTTCCACATTTAGTACGCGCAGCTTTGGCAGCTTCTCTCTCCATCTTGCAGAAAAGTCACGATAATTATACTTGCGGCCTTTATCTATCAAACGGAAATAAGATTCCTGCTCGCCAAATAATGATCCCTTTGTATTACAGAAATAGTAACATGGTACGCTATCAGGCTTACTTAACGGCAGAGCAGTATAAAAGGTTGTACTCATATCTAAGACACCCAGTATTTTTTCCAACTGTACAATTGACATTCTTAACTGGTTTGCCGCTTTCGTACTCCCCTTTTCCCATGCGAGTACGATCAACTGCTCTAAAAATTCTTCATCACTTTGTTCTACATCTAATTCCCTCTCTGAGATCAGCATGAATTTCTCATTTGACGAAAATGATAACAAAAGATTTGCCGCCCGGAACATACGATCCTTCTTCAAATTCGATATTGGTATCGCCGCCCAGTCCGCCTGCATCTCCTCATCTACATAAATAGATTCCAGCATAAGGATAGAAGCAACCTCTAGTCCTAACTCCTGCATCTGCCTTGCCACTTCATATGCAATCATCCCCCCCAGCGACAGACCGCCTAAATCATACGGTCCTTGGGGCTGAATGGAACGAATCATATCAATATAGTATGATGCCATAGCCTCGATCCCCTGTATTGGTTCATGGTCTGTCATATACCCTTTGGCCTGAATCCCATAAAATGGTCTTTGGATAATCTGTGCAATGAATCTGTATACCTCGACACCCCCAAAACCTCCGTGGAACCAAAAAACAGGTCTATTCTGATTTGCTTTATTCAGTCGGATCAACTCCGGATATTCTGCGGTAACCATCTCATCGTCGTTCGCTTTTTCCTCTAACTGCCCTTCCTGCAGTGATGTAAGACCTATTATTTCATTTATTGTCTTGCAATGATATAATGTTTCAAAATCAACCGACTCATTGATTTTCTGCAATTGTTGTAATAATTGAGTCAGTATGATAGAATCAACTCCCAGTTCCAAAACGGGACGTTTTCTATCAAGTGATGATACATCAACACCTAATAAACCGGATAACAAATTCAGGACAACAAGTTCTGTTTTTACAGAATCCGTCGATTCTTCTTTTGCTGCATCAGCCTGGCTATTGTCTTCTTTTACCAATATAGCCGATTCATCCTTTTGTACCGGCAGCCAGTGTCTCGTTTTTTGAAATGGATATGTTGGAAGTGATATACGTTTCGGTTTTCCTTTTTTATAAAACCTGTTCCAATCAATAAAGAATCCTTTTACCCATAAACTTAACAGCATATGATATTCACCGTTCTTTATCCACATCTCCATAACATCCATGAAACCTTCATCTTTTTGCAGCAGCACGGCTACGTCCTGATTGTAATTCACCTGCCCGTTATATACATTTGAAGTTTGTCTATTATTTTGCAGATAACCAGCCAGTACCTCCTCCAGCTCCTCTATTGAAGAAACAGCAAATGCCAGACGCTCTGTCAGCGCTTCACGCCCAGTCTGCAGTGTATACGCAATACTTGCTAAATCCTGCTCCATAAATTCATTCTTGTTCACCGCATTCCATAGTAACTTTACCTGTTCCTTTAATCTTTCCTCACTTTTAGCGGATAATACTATGACAGCAGGATTCTCCTTCGTAACTGGTAAAAACACCTCTTCTCGTTGTTCTTGTATATATTCCTCTAAGACTACATGTGTATTTACTCCGCCAAATCCAAAAGCACTAACGCCAGCTCTTCGGGGTATATTATTTCCCAGACGCTTCCAGGGTTTCAATTCTTGGCTAATGTAAAAAGGACTATTTACCAGGCTTATATATGGATTTAATTCATTGAAGTGTAGTGTACGAAGCATTTTTTCATGCTTCATAGCCAAAAGAACTTTGATGAAAGCTCCTATTCCTGCTGCTGCCTCTAAGTGTCCTATATTCGTTTTTAATGATCCAATTGCACAATGAGGTCTAACTTCTGAAATACCATTCTCTTCATATAATTTTTGAAACGCAATTTTAAGTCCGTTTATTTCAATTGGATCCCCTATTTTTGTACCTGTACTATGTGCTTCTATATAGCTTACTGTAGAGGGGTCTATATTTGCCTTTTTATATACTTCAACCAACAGATCTGCCTCTGCATTTGCACTAGGTGCCGTAAGCGAGTTGCTTTTCCCTTTATGCCTCTCTGCTGAAGCTTTTATCAATGCATAAATGTGGTCTCCATCCTGAATTGCTTTGCTCTTTTTCTTTAATAATATCGCACCGACCCCTTCACTTCTTATTGTACCATCTGCCTCTTTATCAAAAACTTTGCATTTACCGCTATCAGTCAGCATGCCGGCAGCACTAAAAGCAAGATGAACGGTTGGGTTTAAGATTACATTAACCCCTCCGGCTATTGCCATATTGCAAATACCGCTTCGTATTGCCTCTGCAGCTTTATGAACTGCTACAAGTGAGCTTGAGCAGGCAGTATCAACCGGTTCACTGGGACCTTTCAAATTCAGCATCGAAGAAATACGGTTTACTAACATAAAGGGCGTCCTGCCAGTCAATGCATATGGATTATTTTTTGTCATGTATTTATCTATAAGCTGAGAGTAATCCTGTGTCCCTATTCCTACAAATATCCCTGTATCCGTTCCGGATAATCCGGATGGCTTATACCCGGCATCTTCCAGTGTTCCCCATGCAACTTGCAAAAATAACCTGTGCTGCGGATCCATAACCTCCGCCTCAAGCGCTGATATGCCGAAAAAATCCGCATCAAACTTATCCACCTCTTTCATAAAACCTCCCCATTTAACTCTGGGATCGTCAAAAGCTTTCCAGTCAAAGCGCTCCGGCGGAATCTCGGTGATTAGATTATTTTCCTTAATTAAATTTTCCCAGAATTCTTCCAGATTTTCTGACTGTGGAAATATACCGTTCATACCAATAATCGCAACCTCGTCTTCTTCACCTGCTGCACTGAAAACCGGTACATTTATATCCTCTGCATAGGAAAAACGTGACACCACTTTTTCCTCTTCTTTGCCTTCCATATACCCTGTAGAAAAATCCTGATGAAAGTCTGAACTCTCGCTGCTTTCTTCATCTTCTGCCTGTATAGGAACTTCCCTCCGGTAATATGTTCTCAGGCTTTCGTTATATTTTTTGCACAGAGCTGCTGCCAGTGCCCGAATCGTCGGAAGTTCTAATTCAAAGAAAATAGTCGGCATCACATCAATATGATAATACGCATTAATTTTGTTGGCAAATTCTGTATTGCTAATAGAATCAAATCCATATTCTATCATATCGCGGTCAATATCTATATTTTGTATTTTAAGTAAGGAAGATGCTGTATCTATAAGAAACTGTTCCACATATTCGAATAATGTATTATCATCTGTTGACATTTTAACCGGTCTTTCCTTTTTTTGACCTGATTTCAATGACATCTCACCAAATGCAAAATTTTGCCTGATTTTCGTCTGGTCTCCATAATAAGCGATTAAGTGGCTTTGATTTTTCATCAATGCCTTTTCTAAGGCTCTTATACCTGCTTTGGCCGTGAAAGGATATATACCCTTTTTCGATGTTAGATACCGCATGGTTTCATCATCCAAACGCATTCCCCCGTCTTCCCAAAACGGCCAGCTTATACTTATTGTCCTCCCAAACCTTTGATTCTTCTTAGCAAGATTTTCACAATATTCTGCATATTTATTCAGAAAATTATTTGCATATGCATAATCCGCCTGTCCGATATTCCCTAAATAGGAAACAGATGAAAAGAATACAAAAAAGTCAAGCTCTACCTTTCGCAAGGCTTCATCTAAAAAAATAGTTCCCTGCACCTTTGGAAGCATTACCGATTTCATATCCTCATACTTCTTATTCTTTATAAGCTTATCCTGAATCATGCCTGCACAATGTATCACGCCATGGAGCTTTTTGAAGCGTTTAAGTATCTGTTTGATAAGATCCTGTACTTGTCCGCGTTTCGATACATCCGCCTTAATATAAAGTACTTGTCCGCCCAATGCTTCCAGCTCTTTTATCATATGGCGCTTACCATCATCCGGATTCGTACGGCCTGCCAATACTAACCTTGCCTTATACTGCTTAGCAAGGTACCTTGCCAGTATGAAACCAATGCCGCCCAAGCCTCCTGTTATTAAAAATACACCGCCATTTCGAAAAGGTATCGCCTGATTATCTGCATAAACCTCTGTATCTTCTTGTAATGTGCTGATAAATCGCCCTTCTTTTGTATAACAAATTTCACCCGGCTCCTCTGCTTCAAATTCAGACAATAACAGCTCTTTTTGTGCCTCTGTCTTAAGCGGAATCTGAATCGTTTTGCATATAAGCTTAGGATTCTCCAATTGTACCGTTTTGATAAATCCACTGACTGCCTGATGCAGGGGCAATAAAACGCCGGCTTCTTCCTTGTAAACAAATAAAATTATTATTTTTTCATTGGGAAACACTTCCAATATCGCCTTAATAAAATTGAATATTGCATGAATACCGGACTCTATTTGCTCCTCAACATCCCCGTGTTCCAAATGTGCTGCCTGCATATGAACAATTCTTCCTGGAACCATATGTTTCTCTTTTAAATCAGCAAACAGTGTCTGATAATCCTCTTGCCTCGCCGGATGCAGCTCATAATTGTTACCGTCATATGATTTATACTCATGACCCCTCGTAACATACACAAACTGCCGCCCTGCTTTAAATGCAGTTTTTACTTCCTGCATATCATCAAAGATTATTGTGGTATCACTTGATGATTCATTTGCTTTTGGAATATCTGCCCTCTTCCAAGTATTATAATAGTACACTGTTTTTAGCTCTTTCTCCTGTTCATATCCTATATTTGAGGTTTTTTTGATCGTTCGAATGGAGTAATTCTTGATTGCAGCTAATTTCCTTCCCCGCATATCTACAAGCTGGATATTGAACTTTTCAGCTCCATCCTTATCTGATGGATGATCCGCCCTTACCGCATGTACATAACATTCCTTTGGAAAGAGATCCATTATTTCTAATTCTTCAATAGAAAACGGCATAAACGCTGAAACTTTTCCTTTCATTAACCCAACTACTGTCTGAAGGCATCCCTCCAGCAAAGAAGGATGCAGTACAAATTGTGTAAAATCATCTTCTCTTGCTGCCGGCAGCTCTATTTTGGAAACCGCCTCTGCTTCATTAAAATGAATTTCCTTTATCGGCCGGAATGTTTCCCCATATTGATAAACGCTGGATGCATCCGATTCATAAAATTCACTGTGGCTTATATAACCATAGCAGTTCTCTATACATGATTTGATATCTATACGTTCCTGCTGGGCCAAATATTTTGCTTCCCCCTGCATGGTTTCTAACTTCCCTTGTGAATGGATGACCTTCTTTTTCCCATCAGCCGTACATACTCTATATTCGATTATGCGTTCCTTCGGCTTCAATATGATATCAACCTCACAAGGACTTTCAACAATAATTGGGCTCGTCCAGACTATATTCTTAATTTTCCGTACCTTTTCTTTTGTTGTAATTTCCCCCGCTGCCCTTGCCAGTTCAATATATGCTACACCAGGCAAAACTTTTTTTTGATTTATTATATGATCCACCAGGAAAAATTCCTCGCCTGTAAATCTGGTTGTATATTTTTGCTCCACAAAATCAGATGTATTACGATCAATAAACGGATGAAGCTTATCGGTCACCTTTTGTTCCTCAGTGCTTTCTCTGATTCTATCGTCGCTCTCGTTTCTCCAGTATACTTCCTTTGCAAATGGATATGTTGGCAAACTGATACGCTTTCGCTGCTCTCCTTCTACATAGAGTAATGCCCAGTCAAGTTTTATTCCGCTCGCCCACAGTATTGCCAACTTCTCCCATTTTCTTTCTGCTATGTATTGTTCTATTAATTCATCGGAAGCTTTGTCCTGCTTTCCATTTTTTGCAAAGCAATTCTCAATTATTTCCTTCCCTTCGCTATACTGCTCCATTTTATGAATCAAATCTTTTATGTCTTGTACTAAAAATATAACTCGTTTCTCCATCATTGTACGACCAACCTGAAGTGTATATGCGATGTCCCCCAAATCCATGTGCTGCTTTTTATGACTCTTTAGGTATTCAAGCAGTAATGCGGCATAATCTTTCAGCCGTTCTTCATTTCTTGCCGATAGTGGAATTAAGTACTTAGATTCTATAGCCGTATTCCTTTCATCGACTCTTTTATAACTTTCAAATATGGCATGCACATTCGTTCCCCCGATACCAAAAGAGCTAAGTGCCGCTCTATGTGGTTGTTGCTGATCCGCCAATTCCATTGATTTTTCAACTACATAAAACGGAGAATCATCAAAATCTATTTCCGGATTTGACTTCTTATAGTTGATCGTTTTCGGCAGATGATTATGATACAGGCTTAATGCCACCTTAATGCATCCTGCAAGCCCCGCCACAGTATCCAGATGTCCAATATTTGTTTTCACGGATCCGATGCCGCAAAACTGTTTTTTGTCTGTATATTTTTGATAAGCTTTTTGCAGTGCGCGCACTTCGATTGGATCGCCCAACTTCGTCCCGGTACCATGCGCTTCTATATAATCAATTGTTTCTGGATTAATCTTCGTCGATTCCAGTACCTTTTGAATCACTTCAGTCTGCCCCTTTATACTGGGAGCATAAAAACCAACCTTCTCCGCACCATCATTATTAATATGAATTCCTCTTAGGACTGAATAAATATTATCCCCATCTTCCATTGCCCTTCTGGCACTTTTAAGAAGAATTACGCCAACACCTTCGCCTCCGATCATGCCGTCAGCCGCAGAATCAAACGCCTTGATATGCCCATCGCCAGAGAAATTCAGACCCGGCAAATGTACATATCCTGCATTTAATAAAGAATGAATGGTAGATGCTCCAACCAAGGCATACTCTGCCTCTCCTGACAGCAGGCTTTTATACGCAGACTGCAGTCCGACCAGAGAAGATGAGCAGTTTGAATGCACAGAATAACTAGGTCCTCTCAGCCCTAATTGATAAGAAATCATCGTTGGAATCGTGCCGCCCTGGTTTAATAGCCATGTTACGTATTCATCGGACTGTTCTATGATCCGAACTTTCTTTGCTGCGTTGGATGCCTGATAAACATTGTTACTGGATGACATATAAACCGCTGTGTTGGGTATTTCCCTTGCTTGATATCCTGCATCTTCAACTGCTTTCCATGAATGCATCAGCAAAAGTCTCATTTGTGGGTCCATGAATGCAGCATCCTTAGGAGATATCTTAAAAAATTCAGCATCAAATTGCTCTTTTCCCTGAATTGTTGCCTGTACCGGTACATAAGCAGGATTTCGTAATATTTTCTCCGGAATATGCAGTTTGTTAAGCTCTTCTTGTGTAAGGAACCGGACGCTTTCTTTTCCCTCTATAAGGTTATTCCAGAATTCATTGTGATTATCAGCTCCGGGAAATTGACATGAGATTCCAATAATCGCCACACTCTCTTCATAATATGCAGGATAAGTACTATCGTCCGCCTTTTTACTGTTGTCTTGTCCTCCCATATGATCTGTCTCTTCCAGGTTATACTCTTTTTGCAATTCTGAAATATATCCACTAAGTTCTTTTACATTCGTATACTCAAAAATTGCCGTAACCTGTATATCACAATCCAGCCGCTCGCTTAGTCTTTCAGCAGCCACAACAGCAGTAATCGAATTTCCGCCTATCTCAAAAAATCCTTCCTCTTCACCAATCTCATCTATGCCAATTACATCTTTCCATGTTTCCAATACGATCTTCTCCAGATTGGTTTGCAATATTTCATCCTTTTTATTATTTTGATTTATTTCTTTAAGCTTAGCCAGTTCCAGTCTGTTCACCTTTCCGTTTGGTGTTAACGGTATAGTCTCAAGCTCTGTGAACACACTTGGAATCATATGGGAAGGAAGCGTTTTCTTTAGGAATATGCGCAGCTCTTTTGGATCAATCTTACCCCTGCTCTTTTCTTTGCATACATAAAAAGCTTTTAACTGTTTCGTTTTATTATTTTCACGAATAATAACAGCGCTTTCCTGAATTTGGGGATGCATCGTAAGCTTTGTTTCAATTTCACCTGGCTCTATTCGAAAACCATGCAGCTTAACCTGATTATCCATACGTCCCAAAAATTCCACTTCCCCAGAATCTAACCATCTTGCCAGATCACCTGTCTTATAGAGCTTCGTTCCCCTGTCAAAAGGATTATCAACAAACCTCTCCTGGGTGAGTTCCGGCATATTCAAATACCCTCTGGCTAACCCAGCGCCTCCAATATACAACTCACCTGGAACATGGATCACAACGGGCTGCATGTATTTATTTAAAATATATATCTGCGTGTTTGCTATTGGCTTTCCAATTGTAATAAGCGCTTCTTTTCCAATGCGTTTTATCGTTGACCAGACTGTAGTCTCTGTAGGGCCAAACATATTCCATACTTCAGTGTGTGTGTTCATAAAGCTCTGCCTCAGGCTTTCTGGAAAAGCTTCTCCTCCGCAGAGCACTTTTACTCCTTCCTCATTTTCCCATCCGATTCGAAATAGTGCCGTCCATGTAGCAGGCGTTGCCTGCATGATCGTTGGTCTGATTCTCTTTATTTCCTGTCTCAATTTTTCAATATTCTTCTGTTTCTCACTGCTGCAGATAAAACATTTTGCTCCCTTTATCAATGGCAAATATAATTCTAAACCTGCAATATCAAAGCAATAGGTTGTTACTGCTAATAATCTATCTGCTGCTGCTAATCCCGGCTCCCCTCCCATCGAATGCAGAAAATTAGCAAGCGCTTTATGGCTGATCATGACTCCTTTTGGATTTCCTGTACTTCCGGATGTATACAACACGTAAGCCAGATGTTCTGGTTTTACCTTTCTTTGCAATACCCCTTGGTTTATTTCTCCTTTGTTCCTTATTTGCTTCCACCCAGTCTCCAAAGAAACGATTTTTACATGTTCCTTCACAAACGTACTTATTTTATTTATGAGGAAGTCTTGCGTGACTACAATAGAAACTTTGCTGTCATCTGCCATGTACTGTAATCTCTGCGCCGGATAATCCGGGTCAAAAGGTACGTATGCCCCCCCTGCCTTAAGGATTCCCATCAAGCCCACGATCATAAAGAGAGAACGCTCTACACAAATCCCAACGAAACTGTCTGGTCCAACTCCTCTCGTCTGCAGATAAATTGCGAGCTCCGTACTCTTTTCATCCAGTTCCCGATAGGTCAGGGATTCATTTTCATAAATAACGGCTGTGGCTTC
>Ga0153997_1000095_pt1 | contig 25395 bp, 23 predicted proteins | sample TSNC081MetaG_FD_104750 | JGI IMG/M metagenome (GOLD analysis project Ga0153997, IMG submission 104750) | Attine ant fungus gardens microbial communities from North Carolina, USA - TSNC081 MetaG | ecosystem: Host-associated > Fungi > Mycelium > Unclassified | place: USA: North Carolina, Lumber...
AAGAGGATATAGAGTAAAGTGAAATCACAAGTCATTGCCTGATTACTTTATCAGCGCATCGTGGGTGAACTCTAACCTATTAAATCCGAAGGTAAATTTACGCAATCTTGCAGTATTGTTATAGTTGACAAGAATTTTTAATAATGATATAGTATTAATAAATAGCTACTCAGTATTACATAGGTCAGGTTTGTTTTTCGTGGAAAAATGCGAGGTATTTAGCGCCAAATCTTGTGGAAGCATGGTAGAAGTCAAAATGTTTTTATATGTCATTTGACTGAATAGTCACAATTAAATGAATAGTTTTAGATAGAGGTTGCGTTTTTCATGAGTAACAAGTTGGATGTGTTCAGGCATAGAGGAAGACTTGCAGAAAGGGAAGGACGCCGAAGGAATATACATCCTGAAATCTGTATTCCTGGGCATATAATGAATAAGTATATGACTGTCATCGTGCAGATGGGGAGCTATCTTTATAAGATTACGAAATCAGGTTAACACGTATTCTTTAGAGGCAGACTTACCACGTCAGCCTCTTTTTTTCGCCTTTTCTTCAGGGTTGCTTTGGTGTACTTGCTGAGAGCGGCTAGTCATGCGAGCATGAAGATATATCCTGGGAGGTCAAGTTTGTTTGATTTTGACGCCCTGTATTCCGCCAGAGGCTTTCTCTTGGTGGGAGTCCTATCTTGAAAACTAAGATAAAACTTAATTTAGTTATAATTCCATTTTTCAAACACGCTCTGGAGCAATAAGAATATGATAATGAGTAGAGAACTTTAAGGAGGTTATATTATGGCTATTTTCACTGGAGCAGGGGTGGCTCTCGTAACACCAATGAAAGATAATGGAGATGTTAATTATAATAAGCTGGAGGAGCTAATAAATGACCAGATTACTGGTCAGACGGATGCTATTATCGTATGCGGCACAACAGGAGAGGCCTCAACACTTACACATGAGGAGCATGTTGCGGTCATCAAATTCACAGTTGATGTGGTAAATAAAAGAATCCCAGTAATTGCAGGAACTGGCTCTAACTGCACAGACACTGCCATATATTTTTCAAAAGAAGCAGAAAAATATGGAGCAGATGGTCTTTTGCTGGTAACACCATATTACAACAAAGCGACTCAAAAGGGACTGATACAACATTTTACAGCGATAGCAGATGAGGTCACATTACCGATTCTCCTTTACAATGTACCCAGCAGAACCGGATGCAATATAGAGCCCAAAACTGTTGCAGCTCTGGTAAAAAATGTCGAGAATATAGTCGGAATAAAAGAAGCATCCGGAGATATAGCCCGGGTAGCAGATATCATGTCGTTAACTGATGGAAAAATAGATGTATACTCCGGCAATGATAATGAAGTAGTGCCGATTCTATCTCTCGGAGGAATTGGAGTTATTTCTGTATTATCAAACATTGCTCCAAAACAGACTCATGACATGGTAGAGAAATATCAAAATGGTGACATAAAAGGAAGCCTTGCGATTCAACTAAAGGCTGTACCCTTAGTTAGAGAATTGTTTTGTGAAGTAAGTCCTACTCCCATAAAAAAAGCCCTAAACCTTATGGGCAAAGAGGTAGGACCACTAAGAATGCCTTTAACAGAAATGGAAGAAGAAAACGCAGCAAGACTTGCAGTGGAGATGAGAGAATTTGGTTTGGCATTCATGTCTAATTAAACTGATAGGTGGACGGCAAGTCCTAATTTGATCAGTGTAGGGGCTATGCTGATCAAATTGGGAGCGAAGTAGAACCAGGAACCCAGAATATCGCTTTGATGAAACATAGACGAAGGAAGGAAAAATACATGACTAAAGTTATTATGCACGGATGTAACGGTAAGATGGGACAGGTAATTACTGAAATAATTAGTCAGGAACAAGATATTCAGATTGTAGCAGGAGTTGATAAATTTGTAAATAGAATAAATGACTATCCAGTATTCCCTCATATAGAAGAATGCAATATACAAGCTGATGTTATCATAGATTTTTCAAATGCTTCTATAGTAGACAGTTTGTTGGAACATGCAGCTTCGAGAAAGATACCTGTTGTTCTCTGTACAACAGGCTTAAGCGAAGAGCAGTTGGAAAAAGCCTACGCAGCCTCAACCAAAGTAGCAATTCTCAAATCGGCCAACATGTCATTAGGGGTCAACATGCTGCTAAAACTGTTAAAAGAGGCGGCAAATGTTCTTGTACCAGCAGGATTCGATATAGAAATAGTGGAAAAACATCACAGGCACAAAGTAGATGCACCAAGTGGCACAGCCCTTGCAATGGCGGATAGTATAAACGAAGTACTGGGCAACGAATATACCTATAAGTTTGATAGAACTGGGGAAAGAAAGGCCAGAGAGTCCATGGAAATCGGAATTCAGACTGTCCGCGGTGGCACCATAGTGGGCGAGCATGAAGTGATTTTTGCTGGAGAGGAAGAAGTTATTGAATTCAGGCATACAGCTTACTCAAAAGCTGTGTTTGCAAAAGGAAGTGTGCAGGCGGCCAAATTCTTGGCGGGAAAGCCAGCCGGATTCTATGACATGAGTGATGTAGTTAATGTGTAAAGCGCAGGAGGACATGTGTGTAAATAAATTTTCACACTACGTATTTGTGCAGTAGCGCAGGCGGGTCTGCGATATGCATGTGGTTAAGGTTGAAAGAAAATATAGAAGAAGGAGCTATGCAGCGCATTGATTCTTTCAACCATTTTAATGTAAGCAGTATTCAATTTGAAGGCAAATTGAATATGCATGGGTATAAATTATGATGGATAAGCTGGAATTGAAATATTTAGAGAGCCTTGCATATGCATATCCAACAATTGCAGAGGCATCCACTGAAATAATAAACTTGCAGGCAATATTAAATCTGCCAAAAGGAACAGAACATTTTTTGACAGATATACATGGGGAATACGAACAATTTCTTCATGTATTAAAAAATGGTTCTGGTTCAATAAGGAGAAAAATCGATGATGAATTTGGTCATACCTTAAGTAATAGCGACAAAAGGAGTTTAGCCTCTCTAATCTACTATCCAAAAGAAAAACTGGAACTTATTTCGAAAGAAGAAAATAATGACAATTGGTATACAATAACTTTACATCGCCTGATTGCAATCAGCAGAAGTGTATCTTCCAAATATACGAGATCCAAAGTAAGAAAAGCACTGCCAAAAGATTTTGCATATATAATTGAAGAATTACTAGCTGAAAAAGATTCTGCACAAAATAATAAGGATGCCTACTATAATGAAATTATCAATTCAATAATTAGAATATCCAGGGCGGAAGAGTTCATAATAGCACTGTGTGAATTAATTCAAAGGCTTGTCATTGATAACTTACACATCGTTGGAGACATTTTTGATCGCGGTCCAGGTCCCCACATTATTCTAGACAGGCTTATGGAATATCATTCTGTAGATATCCAATGGGGTAATCATGATGCTGTATGGATGGGAGCAGCAGCCGGTCATCGGGCATGTATAGCCAATGTTGTCCGCCTGTCTGCCAAATATGGCAATCTGGATACCTTAGAAGATGGCTATGGAATCAATCTGCTTCCACTTGCCAACTTTGCAATTGAAACCTATAAAAATGATACATGCGAATGCTTTAGTGTAGATTATGATGAGGGCAGATATGATTTGAAAGACTTGGAATTTGATACAAAAATGCATAAGGCGATAGCTGTCATCCAGTTTAAGCTGGAAGGGCAGATTATTAAGAGAAGGCCAGAATTTGAAATGCAGCATAGACTATTGCTGGATAAAATTGATTTTGAAAATCAGACAATGCTTATTGACGGAAAAAAATACAAGTTAAAAGATTGTAATTTCCCAACAATTCAAAAAGATGATCCATACGTATTAACAGAAGATGAGGCTGCTTTAATGGAGCGTCTCAGACTATCCTTTACCAAATCCGAAAAACTTCAGCAACATGTTAAATTTCTATTTTCAAATGGCAGTCTTTATAAAGTAGTAAACTCGAATCTTCTATACCACGGTTGTGTGCCATTAGAAGAAGATGGAACATTTAGAAAAGTCAGAGTATTTGATAAATATTATAGTGGTAAATCGTTATTTGATATTTTAGAAACCTATGCCAGAAAAGGGTATTATTGTATTATTGATAAAGAAGAAAGGTTAAAAGGGCAGGATATCATATGGTTTATCTGGTCCAGCGAAAACTCACCAGTTTATGGGAAGGCTAAAATGGCAACAATAGAAAGGTATTTATTATCAGATAAAAGTGTGCAGCAGGAAGAAAAAAACGGATATTACAAATATATTGAAGATGAAAAAATTGTTAATCGGATTCTAAAAGAATTCGGTTTAAATACCGAGAATGCACATATAATAAATGGACACATGCCAGTTCAGCTTAGAAAAGGTGAAACGCCAGTAAAATGTAATGGAAAAGTACTCGTCATTGATGGCGGTTTTTCAAAAACGTATCAAAAGCAGACTGGTACTTATGGATATACTTTGATTTTTAATTCCTATGGTTTAAGACTGGTTGCTCATGAAACATTTACCAACACGCAGGATGCTATTGAAAAAGAGACCGACATTTTTTCAGACACCATATTGGTCGAAAACATTGGTAAACGTTTGATGGTAGGAGATACGGATACAGGAGAACAGCTTAAGGAACGTATTCGGGAGCTGGAACAGTTACTGGAAGCATATAGATCAGGAATTTTAATAGAGAAAACCCAAAAAAAATAGAATAGTCAAAGTGGATACTCGCAAACCTCTGCTGGGAGGTTACGAGTAAGGACTTTCACCTTGAAGGCTAAGGGGTTAATATTTTTTTGTTTTATATATAAAATAACAAATTTTGTTTGTATAAATCATATGCAAATAGGAAATATTAGTACTACTACAAAAGAAATAATATGTAGTATCTAATGGGCTCAAAGTAAAATGTGAATTTGTGTAAAATCATATCCCCATAAAAAACAGAAGGAGTATATATTATGAGAATAACGAAAAGGATCATTATGGGTGTATTAATGATAACAGTTCTCACTGTTATGACTGGATGTTCAAACACCAAAAATAATGAAACAGAAACTAAAAAATCTACGGAAACTACTACAGAAACTAATACTACAACGGAAACAAACAAGACAACAAACACAACTAATGATACAGATGGTATGACAGAATCAGAAACAACGACAAGATAAAGAAAATCTATAAACGCCATGATATTCTATAAGAATTCATGGCGTTAAACTTACATAGTCTAGTTTTTAAAATACTTGTACCATGCTGTAGTGTTTTATAATATATCAAATTTAATCTATTGAAATAGACTGGAAATATGGTATAATAACCATATATAACAGAGGGGGCAGTATTTCATCCGTTATATAATATACGAATAAAGGAGTGGACATCATGCGCTATACTATTAGTGGAAAGAATATTAATGTAACAGAAGGATTAAGAACTGCTATTACAGATAAGTTAGGAAAGTTAGAAAAATATTTTACTCCTGAGACAGAGATTATTGTAACATTAAGTGTTGAAAAAGGAAGACAGAAAATTGAGGTAACAATACCTGTAAAAGGAAACATCATCAGGTCAGAGCAAGTAAGCAACGATATGTATATTTCGCTGGATTTAGTAGAAGAGGTCATAGAAAGACAATTAAAGAAGTACAAGAATAAAATCATAGAAAAGCATAAAGAAGGCAGCAATTTTAAGAAAGAATTTGTAGAAAAAGAATATGCTGATAATGAAGAAGTTAAGATAATCCGTACAAAACAATTTGGAATCAAGCCAATGTTTCCGGAGGATGCGTGCATACAGATGGAATTATTAGGACATAGTTTCTTTGTGTTCTCCAATGCAGAGACGGATGAAGTAAATGTTGTATACAAACGAAGAGGCAATACTTATGGATTAATTGAACCGGAATTTGATTAAATTTTTTATAGAAAATAACAGCCTCATATCAAAAATCTGATATGGGGCTGTTTCTTTAAAGTCTTTTCTCAAAAAAAATATTGTTTTAGAGTTATGGAAGTGTTACAATATGAAATAGAATTAAAAGTGTGCACACTTAAATAGACACTTTTAGCTATACAAAATAAAGTCAGATGGTCGAGCCGGCACGCTGGCAAAATGTAGGAGCAACTATAATGAATATAATGAAGAAAATATTTGGTACCCATAGTGATAGAGAATTGAAATTAATAAATCCAATTGCAGATCGTATTGAGGCATTCAGACCCACAATGCAGGGTCTGACTGACGAGCAATTAAAAGATAAAACACGGGAATTTAAAGAACGATTAAGTGAGGGAGAGACTCTGGACGATTTGCTGCCGGAGGCATATGCAGTAGTCAGGGAGGCGGGAAAGCGTTCCATTGGTATGGAGCATTACCGCGTGCAGTTAATTGGTGGTGTTGTATTACATCAGGGAAGAATCGCAGAGATGAAAACTGGTGAAGGAAAGACTTTAGTTTCCACATTGCCGGCTTATTTGAATGCGTTGGAAGGAAAAGGCGTTCATATCGTTACCGTTAACGATTATCTGGCACAGCGTGATGCCGAGTGGATGGGCAAGCTTCATGAATTCCTTGGTTTAAAAGTAGGTGTTGTTCTAAACTCCATGAAAAATGATGAGAGAAGAGAAGCATACGCATGTGATATCACCTATATTACCAATAACGAATTAGGATTTGATTACCTGAGAGACAACATGGTAATATACAAGGAGCAATTGGTACAAAGAGACTTACATTACGCCATAGTGGATGAGGTCGATTCCGTTTTAATTGATGAGGCGAGAACTCCTCTTATAATATCAGGGCAAAGCGGTAAATCCACCAAACTGTACGAAGTTTGCGACATGCTTGCAACCAGATTAGAACGCGGTGAAGCAAGCGGTGAGATGACTAAGATGACTGCCATTATGGGCGAAGAGATTGAGGAAACCGGGGACTTCATTGTCAATGAAAAAGATAAAGTAGTTAATTTAACAGAAGAAGGTATCCGCAAAGTGGAAGAATTCTTTAGTATTGAAAACCTTGCAGATCCTGAGAATCTTGAGATTCAGCATAATATTATCTTAGCACTTCGTGCTCATAACTTAATGTTCAAAGATCAGGATTATGTAGTAAAAGATGACCAGGTACTAATTGTAGATGAGTTTACCGGACGTATTATGAATGGCAGACGTTATTCAGACGGTCTCCATCAAGCTATCGAGGCAAAAGAGCATGTAAAAGTAAAAAGAGAAAGTAAAACTCTGGCAACCATTACCTTCCAGAACTTCTTTAACAAATATAAAAAGAAATCTGGTATGACAGGTACAGCACTCACAGAAGAAAAAGAATTCCGTGATATTTATGGGATGGACGTTGTTGAGATACCAACGAACGAACTTGTAATACGTAAGGATAATCAAGATGCCGTTTACATGACAAAAAAAGAAAAATACAATGCGGTGATTGAGTCCATTTTAGAAGCACATAAAAAAGGACAGCCTGTTCTTGTTGGTACAGTTACGATTGAAACTTCTGAATTGGTAAGTAACCTGCTAAAGAAAAAGGGAATTCAACATAAAGTGCTCAATGCCAAATTCCATGAACTGGAAGCAGAAATTATTGCGGAGGCAGGCCGCAACGGTGCGGTAACCATCGCTACAAACATGGCTGGCCGAGGTACTGATATTAAGCTTAATGATGATGCCAAAGAAGCAGGCGGTCTAAAGATTATTGGTACGGAGAGACATGAATCCAGACGTATAGATAATCAGCTCCGCGGTCGTTCCGGTCGTCAGGGTGATCCGGGAGAATCCAAATTCTACATTTCTTTGGAAGATGATTTGCTGCGGCTTTTTGGTTCAGAGAAATTGATGGGAATTTTCACCTCACTTGGTGTAGCTGAAAATGAACAGATTGAACATAAGATGCTATCCAATGCAATAGAAAAAGCGCAGTCCAAGATAGAATTTAACAACTATGGTATTAGAAAGAACCTGTTGGAATATGATCAGGTAAATAATGAACAAAGAGAAATTATCTATGAGGAACGCAGACGAGTTCTTGACGGTGAAAACATGAGAGATTCCATCATGAAGATGATTTCAGACACGGTGGATAATGCTGTTGACACAGCTGTTTCAGAAGAACAGGCGGCGAAGGATTGGGCTCTGACAGAGTTAAATACACTTCTCCTTCCAATTATTCCATTAAGACCAATGACAAGAGAGCATCTTGATGGAGTGGATAAGAAGGAAGAATTAAGGCAAATGCTAAAAGAACAAGCTGTCAAATTATATGAAAGTAAAGAGGCAGAATTTCCGGATGCAGAGCAAATTCGTGAGCTTGAGCGTGTTGTTCTTTTAAAGGTTATTGATAAAAAATGGATGGATCATATTGATGATATGGATCAGTTACGTCAGGGTATCGGACTTCAGGCTTATGGTCAGAGAGATCCGCTTGTAGAGTATAAGATGAGCGGATTTGAGATGTTTGATGAAATGACCGAAGGAATCCAACACGAAACACTTCGTATTCTTTGCAGACTGAAAATAGAGCAAAAAGTCGAAAGAGAACAAGTTGCAAAAGTGACCGGTACAAATAAGGATGAGTCGGCTGCTAAAAAGCCGGTAAAGCGTGTAAGTGAAAAAGTGTATCCAAATGCCCCTTGTCCTTGTGGAAGCGGCAAGAAATTTAAGCAATGTCATGGTAAAAATGCGTAGGGATAGAGAGAAACCTAAGTAGGAACTTGGAACCACAGATTATTAACAAATTATAAATTTATCTGGTTTTCATACTTTCATTCTTGTGATATAGTTTGAGATACAATCGATAGAGGCAGGAAGAACAAGAAAATGAAGTATCAGGCATCCTGTCTGACAGATGTCTGTCGATATAAAAAAGAAAAAAGAAAGAGGTGAGTTAGTGGTAGAATTAGATCATTACAAATATACATTACAGAAATATGCAGAACCATTAGAGCAAGTGAGGGATTCACTTTGACCTGGCTAACAAAGAGCTTAGAATCAAAGAACTAGAGCTAGAAATGGAAGCCCCGGACTTTTGGGATAACACCGAAAAATCACAGGGTTACATGAAAGAATTGAAAAGCCTAAAAGATGACAAGGAGGTATACGAATCCTTAAAAACACAATTTGAGGACATCGAAACCTTAATTGAGATGGGGTATGAAGAAAATGACAGCGATTTAGTTCCTGAAATTGAAGAATCCTTGAAGGAATTCATCGACACCTATGAAAAAATAAGAATCAAGACCCTATTATTCGGCGAATACGACAGTGACAATGCAATAGTAACACTTCACGCCGGTGCAGGCGGAACAGAATCCTGTGACTGGTGCAGCATGCTTTTTAGAATGTATTCCAGATGGACCGACAAAAAAGGTTTTTCTATGGATGTACTGGACTCACTTGACGGTGAAGAAGCGGGTATCAAATCCATAACGTTTGAAGTAAAAGGTGAAAATGCCTACGGCTACCTCAAATCTGAAATGGGAGTACACCGCCTGGTTCGGATCTCACCATTTAATGCAGCTGGAAAAAGGCAGACTTCATTTGTATCCTGCGATGTAATGCCCGATATAGAAGAAGATATCGACATTGAAATAAATGACGATGATTTGCGAATTGATACCTACCGTTCCAGTGGAGCAGGCGGTCAGCATATCAACAAAACGTCATCTGCCATAAGAATTACCCATATTCCAACTAATATCGTAGTACAGTGTCAAAATGAGCGTTCACAGCATATGAACAAAGACAAAGCAATGCAAATGTTAAAAGCAAAGCTATTTCTCCTGAAACAAAAGGAAAATCAGGAGAGAGTATCCGGAATCCGTGGAGAAGTAAAAGATATCGGCTGGGGAAACCAAATACGCTCTTACGTTATGCAGCCCTATACCATGGTAAAAGACCATAGAACCAGCGCAGAAATAGGAAATGTAAACAACGTAATGGATGGAGATATCGATATATTCATCAACGAATATTTAAAATGGATTGCCCTTTCAGGCACTGTAACAGAATAACATGCGAATAGATAATCAAATCCATTAACATACCCTCCATTGACAATGGAGGGTAGCATCATATAAAAAAGAAATATACAAGTATAAGTCCTTTTCTGCATATTACTTTTTCAGGAATTACACAGGAAGAAGGCTGCTCCAGTGAATAGCAGCCTTCTCCCTGTGTAATTTCGTCCATTTTTGACAACATAAGACTGAACGGTAACTTTCAATTCTAAAGAAAACACAAAAACAGTTGATTTTACCTGGAACATATGATAAAATCTTTGTTGCGAATACAAATGTTTTTGTGTCACAAACATAGAAGGAGCAAATAGTGGAAAAGAGCAAATATTATGTAGTCAAAGAAAAAGCAGTTCCGGAAGTCTTGCTGAAAGTGGTAGAAGCCAAGCGCCTAATCGACGCCGAGAAAGTAATGACAGTGCAGGAAGCCACTGAACGAGCAGGAATCAGTAGAAGTTCATTTTATAAATACAAAGATGATATATTTCCCTTTCATGATGATGTAAAAGGGAAGACGATTACATTCGTAATCCAAATGGATGATACTCCAGGACTATTGTCTGTTGTATTAAAAATCGTGGCAAGTTATCATGCAAATATATTAACCATACATCAAAGTATTCCCATAAATGGAATTGCATCGCTGACCTTAAGTGTGGATATACTTCCAAGCACAGGGAATGTATCAGAACTAATGGACGAAATAGAAGCTCAGGCAGGTATTCACTATTTAAAAATATTAGCCAGGGAAGGAATAGATGTAAAATATTAAAAGAGAGACAATATGGGAAGGAGAGAAAGTTCATGGTAAACATAGCAATATTAGGATATGGCACAGTTGGTTCTGGGGTTGTAGAGGTACTAGGTACAAATCAGGCAAGTATAAATAAAAAAGCAGGTAAAGAGATCCATATAAAATATGTACTGGATTTACGAGAGTTTCCAGGTGACCCGATTGAGGGCAAACTGGTTCACGATTATGAAATTATCATAAACGATCCGGAGGTAGACATTGTAGTAGAAGTAATGGGCGGCGTTATGCCGGCATATACATTTGTCAAACGCGCATTAGAAGCAGGGAAAAGCGTATGTACTTCCAATAAAGAATTAGTTGCTGCGTACGGAAGCGAACTTCTTGCCTTAGCCAGATCAAAAAGCATCAATTTCTTGTTTGAAGCCAGCTGTGGAGGTGGAATTCCAATTATCCGTCCGCTCAACTCCTCACTTACGGCAGATGAAATAGACGAGATCACAGGAATTTTAAATGGAACAACGAATTATATATTGACAAAAATGTCAGGTGAAGGCTCTGGTTTTGAAACTGTTTTAAAAGAGGCGCAGGATAAAGGATACGCAGAGCGCAACCCAGAAGCCGATGTTGAAGGTTACGACGCATGTAGAAAAATAGCGATTCTATCATCTCTTGCATTTGGGCGTTCAGTGGATTATCATGATATTTATACCGAAGGGATATCAAAGATAACCACTACGGATATTGCGTATGCAAAAAAAATGGGTTCAGCAATCAAATTGCTTGCCTCCAGTAAAAAGGTAGATAGCAGCTTCTATGCAATGGTAGCCCCATTTTTAGTGACCGATGAACATCCTTTATATAGTGTAAATGGCGTATTTAACGCTATCTTCGTTCATGGAAATGTATTAGGAGATATCATGTTCTATGGCAGTGGCGCCGGAAAATTGCCAACCGCAAGTGCTGTAGTATCCGATGTTGTGGATGCTGCAAAACATTTGCACGTGAATATTATGTCATTCTGGAGCAGCAAAAAGCTGACATTAACCGATATAAGCAATGCCAGAGGCAGATTCTTTGTGCGTGTAAAGGGAGACAGGGAAGCGGTAATAAAAATAGCAGAGCAGGTATTTGGAAGGGTAGATCAAATTAAAGTAGACGGAGTAGAGGGTGAAACAGGATTTCTTACAGGTATTTTAAGCGAAGCCGAATACAGAGAAAAAGCAGAAAGTTTTCCGGATATCATCAGCATGATAAGAGTACAAAGATAATAGTGTGAATAATTTTACATTGTTTCATAATATAAAATAAGGAAAAGAGCAGTATCGCAAGTATACTTTAAATACTGCATGGGTATGAGAATGAAATATATTATAATTTTAGGTGACGGAATGGCGGATGAGCCAATCCAGCAATTAGGGGACAAAACACCATTGGAATATGCAGAAACAAAGACTATGGACTTATTGGCGAGTCAGGGAGAAATAGGTCTTGTAGCCACAATTCCAGAGGGAATGAGCCCCGGAAGCGATGTCGCTAACCTTTCAGTACTAGGTTATAACCCCGAGCTATATTACTCTGGCAGATCCCCCCTGGAAGCACTTAGTATTGGTGTGGATATGTCTTCTACAGATGTTGCACTTCGCTGCAACCTTGTAACCTTGTCCGCAGGAGATGTGCCCTATGGAGAAAGAACAATCATTGACCATAGTGCGGGTGAAATCAGCACAGAAGACGCAGCCACCTTATTGGATGCGGTAAGAGCAGATCTGGAGGATGACAGATACAAATTCTATGTAGGAACCAGCTATCGTCATTTACTTATATGGGATAAGGGACAGGTAGTCAATTTAACACCGCCTCATGATATACTGGGTAAACCCATTGACTCCTATTTGCCGGAAGAACAATTTCTAAGAGTGATGCAGGAAAAAAGTTATGAAATTCTTTCCGGGCATCCAATCAACATAAAAAGAAAAGAGATGGGGAAAAATCCGGCAAATAGCTGTTGGTTCTGGGGAGCTGGCACAAGACCGGCACTATCTTCTTTTGAAGAAAAAACAGGAAAAAAGGGTGCTGTGATTTCCGCCGTAGATTTATTAAAGGGAATTGCAGTGGGAGCAGGGATGAAAAGTATAGACGTAGAGGGTGCCAATGGCGGACTTAATACGAATTACAGAGGTAAGGCTCAGGCAGCGTTAGATGCCCTGACCAAAGGCGGATATGACTTTGTATATATTCATGTAGAGGCTCCGGATGAAATGGGGCATCAGGGGAGTATCCCCAAAAAGGTGCAGGCTATTGAAAACCTAGATAGTAAAGTAATAGAATATGTGAAGGAAAATCTGGATAGTTTAGGAACGCAGTATAGAATGTTAATTTTGCCGGATCATCCAACTCCTATTCGTTTAAGAACCCACACCTCAGATGCAGTCCCATATCTGTTGTTTGAAAGCATGAATATACAGGAACATACTTGGAAATACAATGAGCGGGAAGCGAAGGAAAGTGGCAGTTTTATAGCGAATGGATATAATATTATTGATTATCTATTTTCAAAATAGAGCATACCTCAAACGAGTTTGCGACATACCGATGGCAAATTTTATGAGGAGTACTGGTTGAAAATAAATTTAGGATAGGAGTTATTATGTTAATAGTCAAAAAGTTTGGTGGCAGTTCCGTTGCCAATAAAGAAAGAATATTTAACGTAGCGAGGCGCTGCATAGAAGATTATAAAAAGGGTCATGATATCATCGTCGTATTATCCGCAATGGGAGATACTACAGATGAATTGCTTGTAAAAGCAAGAGAGATTAATTCAAATGCAACAAAAAGAGAAATAGATATGCTGCTGACGACAGGAGAGCAAATATCGGTTGCGTTAATGGCAATGGCAATGGACGCTCTTGGTGTGCCTGCTATTTCTTTGAATGCATTTCAGGTATCAATGCACACTACCAGCAAATATTCCAATGCAAGATTTAAAAGGATAGACTCAGAAAGAATCAGACATGAACTGGATTCCAAAAAAATAGTCATTGTTACAGGATTTCAGGGCGTTAATAAATACGATAATTACACAACTCTGGGGAGGGGAGGTTCTGATACTACTGCCGTAGCACTCGCAGCTGCTCTTCATGCGGATGCATGTGAGATATATACAGATGTAGAAGGCGTATACACTGCAGATCCAAGGCTTGTAAAAGATGCAAAGAAATTGAAAGAAATCACATATGATGAAATGTTAGAGCTTGCTACATTAGGTGCAAAAGTTCTGCATAATCGTTCCGTTGAAATGGCAAAAAAATACGGGGTACAACTGATTGTTCGTTCCAGTCTAAATACAGCAGAAGGAACTGTGGTTAAGGAGGATACAAATTTGGAAAGAATGTTAATTAACGGTGTGGCAGCAGATAAAAATACAGCGAGGATTTCAGTAATTGGCTTAAATGATGAGCCGGGTATTGCTTTCAAATTATTTAATTTATTAGCTAAAAATTGTATTAATGTAGATATCATTCTACAATCAGTAGGTAGAGATGGAACGAAAGATATCTCCTTTACTGTGGCAAAGGACGATGCAGGAGAAGCAGTTGCTCTAATTGAAGATAATAAAAACCGAATAACAGCACAAAAAGTAGAATTGGATACAGAAGTTGCGAAAATCTCCATAGTTGGAGCTGGCATGATGTCAAACCCGGGTATTGCAGCAAAAATGTTCGAGACTCTCTACAATGTTGGTGTAAATATTAAAATGATTTCAACCTCTGAAATCAGGGTTACCGTATTAATTGATGAGAAGAATATAGAAAAAGGAATCAATGCCGTGCATGAAGGCTTCGGATTAGCAGAGTAATAGTAAAAGAAATGGCTTCCTTTATTTTCTGTTGGCAGATATTCTAAGATGGATGAGAGTTCATAGGAGCGTTCTGATTCTTAAGGCATTCAGGTTGAACGCTCCTATGAGCCCTCCAAAAGCAAAGTTCGCCTCTTGGCGAAGCAAACTTGGGGTTCATATCCGCAACCTGAAAAAGCCTTTCGAATTCGGAACGCTCCCTTTAAATCTCTGGCTGCTGCAGTTTGTAACAGGTTATGTCTAAATAGTAACTTTTGTTTTGTAATTTTTTTCTCCAATTGCATTGTCAGTGTGTCAGTAGTGGAGGGTAACAATACTATGAATAGAATTCAGGGTTCATTTCCTGTGTTCCACTCGATTCCTTTATGGGATTTAGATTATCTAATTCTCCGATGATATCTAAATAAATAAGAGAACTGGTAGTTTCCATATAAGGTGTAACCCATAAAAGTCCAATGCCCAGGGTCATGACACATAGAATCACCAACCCTATAAAGCTTAGGGTAACATAAAATACCTGCCATCTATTTCCTTTCATCATTCTCCAGCTTGATTTTAAAGCCTCCATAGAAGAAGCAAAAGGATTATCTAATATGATAGGAACAGCAAGCGCAAATCCCAAGGTAATAAACAAAGTAGCCAGATAGTCCGCCAATTGACAGATAAGTGTAATTATACTAATACTCAGAAAATTCTCTGTATGAAGAATATAATATATTCTGAAAAAATCAAAGGGAAGCGTAATAACCCAATTAATTGCGAACGTTATTAAAAAAGTGATGATAAACGTATCGGGATGCTTCCTGAAAGGGTAGAATAAATTAGATATATTAAGTTCTTTATTTCTACATAAATTCAAAAAGAAATAAGTATATCCGCATGTAATCAGATAAGAAAAAGCACCAAATAGTACAGAAACTGCTGTATTAAAAATATAGGCAGCAAAAAGATTCTCATAACTTCTGGTAAATATATTTTCCAAATAGTTTATTAGGAGGAGAATCCCTCCTGTTAATAATGTCAGACTCACAGAAGTCCCATAATTCCCTGTTAGTCTGGTTCGTGCTAACATTTTTAGTGATGATGATTTTTTCATATAACTCCAATCTGCCTGATTAGCAGGCATATTTTTCATTTTGTATTCACTCAAGCAAAGGAAAAGTTCAGGAGTGCTTGCATTTTAAGGATATTTAATCATCGGGAGTATATAAATCTTCATATAAGTTCCGGATGTCTTCCTCCGTAACGGTTCCTTCAGATATCTTTTCCTGATATTCGGATAGCACATCCATATTTATATTAGGTATGACCTGAGTCAGGGTATATACTGTGATAGATAATGAAATGGTAAAAGCGGCCACACATACTCCGATGCCGGCTTTACCAGGAGCAGGAATTTTCTTCTCGGAACCTCTGGATAAAACTGCAAAGATAATTCCTAAGGGAGCTACTATGAGTGGAGGTATAACGAATAGCATTGTAAAAAAAGCGATAATCCCCATCAGTAAGGCGGCACTTGCAAACCCATTTTGCTTAGGATTCCGATATAGGTTTTGATTATAATGATTCTGGCTAAATTGATCTGACATACATATCTCCTTGCTTCATGGACTTAAATCATGTGTAGAAGCTGATATATTGATTTCAACTATTCAGCTGCTAATTTATTAAAGAATACCACAGAACGGAAAAATTAACAAGAATAGTATTATGTTTCTTGAAATCTCGTCCGTCTCAGAATACAAAATGGCTGCAGCGAAAATAATTCTCAGAATAAAATGTTGCTAAATTAAGGATAATCCAATATAATATCTGTGACTAGTTGTTAAAGCTAGTCACTACACTAGTGTACTTCCTCGTTGATAATTCATGTTATAGTGCTGGACAAATATTACAGCACCAGATTATAAAGACGTAGCGGCTGCGTCGGGAATTGTGATGCTTTGCTCTAACGGTAATTATCAACGAGGAAATACGCTACCGGAAGAATATATTTCAAGTAAGAAGGAGAACTATATGGATATAATAAAAGCACTTACGCAGGAGCTAAAAGTTGAAAAGTGGCAGATAGAGGCCGCTGTGAAATTAATAGATGAAGGCAACACAATCCCTTTTATTTCCAGATATCGTAAAGAAGCAACAGGATCACTAAATGATGAAGTATTAAGAAATCTTAATGACCGTCTAACCTATCTGCGTAATCTGGAGGACAAAAAGCAACAGGTACTATCCAGCATTCAAGAGCAGGAAAAGTTGACAGAAGAGTTAAGCGCACAAATATTGTCGGCAGCTACATTAGTCGTCGTAGAAGATTTATATAGACCCTTTCGCCCAAAGAGAAGAACCAGAGCTACCGTTGCAAAGGAAAAAGGGTTAGAGCCCTTAGCCAACATCATTATTCTTCAGATGGTGAAACGCCCTATAGAAGACGAGGCAGAAGCATACATTTTGGAAGAAAAAGGGATTACCAGCGTGGAAGAAGCCATTGCAGGTGCCAAAGACATTATTGCCGAATCCATTTCTGATGAAGCGGATTTCAGACTCTATATAAGAAATCTGACATTTAAACTTGGGAGGCTGACTTCTCTGGCCAAAGACGAAAAAGCTGAATCTGTTTACGAAATGTATTACGATTACGAGGAAGCCATCCCAAAAGTTGCTGGTCATAGAATTCTGGCTTTAAACCGAGGAGAAAAAGAAAAGTTTTTAACCGTTAAAGTAACAGCTCCAGAAGACCAGATTCTGCAATACTTAAACCTTAATGTGATTTCAAAGGACAATCCATACACATCTCCAATTTTAAGAGAAACAGTAGAAGACAGCTATAAGAGATTAATTGCACCCGCAATCGAACGCGAAATCAGAAATGACTTAACAGAAAAAGCCGAAGACGGTGCCATAAAAGTATTTAAGAAAAATTTAGAGCAACTTCTGATGCAGCCACCAATCGTAGGACAAGTTGTACTTGGCTGGGATCCGGCATTTAGAACCGGTTGTAAACTAGCAGTAGTAGATGCCACTGCAAAGGTGTTGGATACCGCAGTAGTTTACCCTACCGCACCAACAAACGATGCCAAAATAGCTGCCGCAAAAGCTACGGTGAAGCAATTTATAAAAAAATATGGTGTCACCTTAATCTCCGTAGGGAATGGAACTGCCTCCAGAGAATCTGAAATCATAATTGTTGAATTGATTAAGGAAATATCCGAAAATGTCCAGTATATTATTGTAAATGAAGCCGGAGCTTCCGTATATTCAGCAAGTAAGCTGGCAACCCAGGAATTTCCTAATTTTGATGTAGGACAAAGAAGCGCAGCCTCTATAGCAAGAAGATTGCAGGATCCCCTCGCTGAGCTTGTAAAAATAGATCCCAAGTCTATAGGGGTTGGTCAGTATCAACATGATATGAACCAAAAGAAGCTTTCCGAAGCACTAACAGGAGTGGTAGAAGATTGCGTAAATAAAGTAGGGGTAGACTTAAATTCAGCCTCTGCCTCCTTGCTGGAATACATTTCGGGAATCACAAAGGTAATTGCCAAAAATATTGTGACCTATAGAGAAGAGAATGGGATCTTCAAAAGCCGTAAAGAACTTTTGAAAGTTGCAAAATTAGGGCCAAAAGCATATGAACAATGTGCAGGTTTCATGCGAATTACCGGTGGTAATGAGCCACTAGACGCAACCAGTGTTCATCCGGAAACTTACAAAGCAGCCGATATTTTACTGGGTAAATTAGGCTTTATTCCAAAAGACCTCCTAAAGGGTGGATTGAACGGAATTTCGAAACAAATCAAAGACTATAAAGCGCTTTCTGAGGAATTACAAATTGGAGAGATAACCTTGCGAGACATTGTGAAAGAGCTGGAAAAACCAGCCCGTGACCCACGTGAGGAAATGCCAAAACCAATTTTACGTACCGATGTTCTCAATATGAAAGACCTGACAGAAGGTATGATATTAAAAGGGACTGTCCGCAATGTAATCGATTTTGGTGCCTTTGTTGATATTGGAGTTCACCAGGATGGATTAGTTCATATATCCCAGCTTACGAACAAAAAATTTATCAAGCATCCATTACAAGTTGTTAGCGTTGGAGATATTGTTGAAGTAAAAGTAATGAGCGTAGATTTGAATAAGAAAAGAATTCAATTAACTATGATACTTTAATTAAATCGCATTTGGAACTCGTTACGATTCACAGCCTGTTGGTGTTCGAAGACGGACGAGACTACATGGGAAGAATTCTATAGGGGCTGTGGATAGTAACCAGAATTCTGCATTGTATGGAAAGATATACTTGACAAACTTTGTATAAGCATATAACATAAAATAGTAAAAAGAAATAAGGTAATTCTTCGGGGCAGGGTGAAATTCCCGACCGACGGTATAGTCCGTGACCCACTTTCTAAGGTGGCTGATTTGGTGAAATTCCAAAACCGACAGTAAAGTCTGGATGTGAGAAGAAAAAAAGAGCAATCATTGTACACCAAGCCCCCGATTATATATTTATATAACCAGGGGTATTTTTGAGTCATAGGTACTTTTATATGGTTAGACAATGAACCGAGACGAATTCCTTTAATACAATAAAAGGAGAGAAGTAATATGAATGAAAATGCGAATGCGAACGAAAGAACACATCAAAATAAAAAAAACAGCAATACCAGCGTGAGATACATGGTACAGATTGGAATGCTCTCAGCAATAGCCGTGATACTTATGCTGTTTGAGATTCCATTATGGTTTGCTCCTAATTTCTATAAGTTAGACCTAAGTGAGGTGCCGGTACTAATAGGAACATTTGCAATGGGGCCGATAGCTGGAATGCTAATTGAACTCGTGAAGATACTACTTAATTTTATTTTTGATGGAACAATAACTGCGGGTGTGGGAGAAGTGGCAAATTTAATTATTGGTTGCGCTCTTGTTGTTCCGGCTGGTATTATTTATCGATATAAAAAAACTAGAAAAAGTGCAATTATTGCTCTAATAGCTGGAACACTTGTTATGGCGGTTGTTGGTTCCGTACTTAATGCGTACATATTGCTCCCGGCATATGGAAGAGCATTAGACATGCCAATTGATGCTCTTGTTCAGATGGGGACTTCAGTGAATGCAAGTATAACGAGTCTTTCTACTTTTGTATTGTTTGCAGTAACGCCGTTTAACCTATTAAAAGGAGTGGTTGTATCAATAGTTACAATGCTGCTGTATAAGCACATCAGCCCCATACTTCATCGTAAATAATCAATATGACCATAAAGGATTTAGCAGATAATAATGGTACATTTTCCCAAAACATGACAGCAAAACTTAGACGTAGTAATTTATCGAAAAATGATATACAACAAATCGCAAAAGCCTGTAATGCAACCTTTGAAGGTATTTTTCCTCTTAATGATATGGGCAAAGAAATAGAATTGGCGGTTGCCAGATTATGTACAGACACAAACTAAATTTATATTATATGTGAGTAAATATTATTAGGAGTTAAGCAATGAAACTGAACATAAAAAAGTACACATATTATTATTCTGCTTTGTTATCTTGTGGGCAGTGGTAACGGATGCATGGGGATACTCCTCATTGCTGTTTGGAAATATGCATAACAATTGGGGCGATTATTTATATGGCTTAGTAAGCCGTGGAATATGGAGCATTCCATTTATTGTTTTAATTATAAAGTGCGCAGATAACTTACCGGAAAATTCCAAGGAACTATTTTCACATAAATGGCATTGGAAATCTATAATCATAGCTTTATCGGCTATTACGGTTTATTTAGTCGTGGGAATGTTTGTAAATCACGGTGGTTTTTGGGTTAACCAAGATGTTTGTATTTCACAAGTGTTTTTGAAATTTTTGATGCTTGGTGTTGCAGAAGAAATAGTGTATCGGGGTTTTGGTATGAATGCTTTTTCAGCTTTCATGAGTGAAAGAAAGGCAAACTTGTTATCGTCTATATATTTTGTCATGTTACACTTTGCATCCTATTTCATTCATTGGTATTTAGATGGAACATTTGCAGTTACAGCAATGCTTACTCAGGCGATATATGTCTTGGTGATGGGACTTATATTCTGATAATCATTTTGAATGCAATGCGAGTATAAGCATTAAACATATTTAAAGGCTTTTTATACCCAACCGAGAAAAATTTTGAAACACTAATAGAACGTACCCTTTGGCTTTTAACAAACTGAAAGGTACGTTAGTAGAATAGGAGCCAAAATGAAAAAGATTAAAAAGATTAAACAATTAACAAAAAACAGATATTTGAATTTATTTGAACTGCAAGCGCTTAATAACAAGAGAAAACCATTTTTATATTATCTGGCTTCCAGAAATAAAAAAGTAGAGGATTTAAAAATAACTACTAGACAAAATGATGCGGATGGTGTTCTAATTTACGCAGTATATGGTGAGCAAAAGGATAAAATTGTCTTAGTAAAACAATACCGTTATACAATAGACGACTACATTTATGAATTTCCGGCAGGGCTCGTAGAAGAGAAGGAAGGCTTTAAGGAAGCAGGAATTCGTGAATTTAAAGAAGAAACAGGTCTGGAATTACAAGTAGCAGACTGTCATCAAATGTATCGAAAACCCTATTTTACAACCATTGGTATGACAGACGAAAGCTGCGGAACCGTATATGGCTATACAAGTGGAATACCAAACATAAAGGGACTGGAGGAGAGTGAGGAGCTGGAAGTAGTTCTTGCTGATAGAAATGAAGTGAAAAGAATCCTAAAAGAAGAAAAAGTTGCAATCATGTGTGCCTATATGCTTATGCATTTCTTAAATAGCGAGGGAGACCCGCTTACATTCCTAAAACCCGAATAAAAACGCCCTCCCCCACAACATTTGGTTCATTACCCGCAGAATACAATTTCCATGACAGCTCATTGGACACACTTGTATCTAAAATAACAGTATGCTATAATGGCATACGAAAGAATTTTAAATCTTGATTTTCGCAAGCAATGAGCCAAGTGCAGGAATGCTTATTTTTGAATTCTTGCATTTGGCGAATGCCGTGAGGGTCAAATACCCCGCAGCTTGCTGCGTAACCAAGTTACATGCCCCATGGCTTGCTGCGGGGTATTTGATTTTGTTATATATATAAATTAAGTCAGATAAATGGGGGAATACATGATTATTGAAACAAACAGTGCCAGGGAGACCGCAGATCTCGGATATGAACTCGGCAAGAAAGCTATAGCCGGACAAGTCTATACACTTATAGGTGATTTAGGGGTTGGCAAAACGGTATTTACCCAGGGGCTGGCAAGGGGACTTGATATAGAGGAACCAATCAGCAGTCCAACATTTACGATCGTCCAAATTTATGAAGAGGGCAGACTTCCTTTCTACCATTTTGACGTATATAGAATTGGTGACATAGAGGAGATGGAAGAAATCGGCTATGAGGATTATTTTTTTGGCAGCGGAATCACACTGATAGAATGGGCAAACCTGATTAAAGAATTATTACCAGATAAATATACCCAGATATCCATTAAAAAAGACTTCAGTAAGGGGTTTGACTTTAGACAGATAGAGATTGAAGACAAGGAGAGCGGCAATGAGAATCTTAGGTATTGATAGTTCCGGACTAGTAGCGACCGTTTCAATAGTAGAAGACAAAAGCTTGGCAGCAGAATATACGGTCAATTATAAAAAGACCCATTCCCAGACACTTCTCCCAATGCTGGATGAAATTGTAAAAATGTTGGATTTGGATCTTTCGACTATCGATGCCATAGCAGTAGCGGCAGGTCCAGGCTCCTTCACTGGTCTGCGTATCGGAAGTGCAACTGCAAAAGGCTTAGGCTTAGCTTTGAACAAGCCTTTGATTCATATTCCAACCGTGGATGGTTTAGCCTATAACCTATATGGAACAGAGAAAATTATATGCCCTCTTATGGATGCCCGCAGAAGTCAGGTATATACTGGTATTTACAAATTTACAGACAATGAATTCACTATTATAGAGCCGCAAATGGCGGTGTCAATCCAGGAAATAGTCGAAAAACTAAATCTAATGGAAAGAGAAGTGATTTTTCTCGGTGATGGAGTCCCTGTATATGGAACAACTATAGCAGACTTGCTAAAAGTACCTTACTCATTCGCACCAGCGCATCTAAGCCGCCAAAGAGCCGGAGCAGTGGCTGTGCTTGGTATGAAATATCTGGAAGAAGGAAAGGTAGAAACCGCAATGGGGCATCAACCCGATTACCTGCGTCTTTCACAGGCAGAGCGTGAGCAGGCAGAAAAAGAAAAGCGAGGCTTGTGACATGCAAGGGTGTGAAAATGATAGAAATTAGAGTAATGGAAGACAAAGACTTAAAGCAGGTGGCGGAGATAGAAAAACAAACTTTCTCCTGCCCATGGTCCTACTCAGGTTTTCAAGATTCCATAAAAAGGGAGGACAGAATATATCTGGTTGCCGCAGAAGAAGAACGCATCATTGGTTACTGTGGTCTATGGATTATATTTGATGAAGGCGAAATCACAAAGGTAGCCATCGACAAATCTTTCAGGAATCGAGGAATAGGCAGGCAATTATTAGAAACTCTTTTTACCTTTTCAAAAAAGACAAAAGTCACCTCATTTACATTAGAAGTCAGAGCCAGTAATAAACCGGCCATACATTTATACGAAAAGCTGGGCTTTAAAAGTGAAGGAATCCGAAAGGACTTTTACGAACGGCCGGTAGAAGATGCAATCATCATGTGGAAGAAATAACCTTGATTGGAAAATGAAAATAATACCACTATATATTTGTCGAATATTCTTGTATAATATGCTTGTAATGTAACAAATTTGTCAGATGATAAGGGAGGAAGTCATATGCGCAAAAGTATTAACAGAGTAAACGCCAGGATAAAAGAGATGCATTGTAATTTATGCGGGAAAGAAATTGAAGTTAGAAATGGTATTGTAAGAGAAGGAGTTATGTCTGTTGACATTGAATGGGGATATTTTTCTAATAAAGATGGACAAATAGATTCTTTTGACTTATGTGAAGAATGCTATAATAAACTGCTCTCCCAGTTCGTAATACCAGTTGATGAAAAAATGCAAAAAGAGTTAATATGATGTACTATAATACGTAATATATAAATATAAGACATTACTAGGTTGCAATTTCCACTTCATCCAAAACACAAATGAATAAAACCTATAGACAACAGGCGAGACCCTTTGCTTTTAAGTTGATTTACATTAAAAGCAGAGGGTTTTTTGCTTTCCCCAAATTCATATTATACTATGTGATATACTAGGAATGTGAATGTAACAGGAATACACAGGCAGAAGATAAGAGCATCTTGTACCATTTTCAGAAGTATGTTAGAATAAAAGCGATTTTATGAGGAGTTTCTTAATATGATACATGATACGATGTAAGACGAATCAAATATAGGAAAATGAGGAATAAAAAATGTTAGATGTATGTTTATTAGGTACAGGTGGAATGATGCCATTGCCGTACCGCTGGTTAACCGCTCTTATGGCAAGGTATAGCGGAAGCAGCATTCTCATTGACTGTGGTGAAGGCACACAAATAGCCATTAGAGAAAAGGGGTGGAGTATGAAACCCATTGATGTAGTGTGTTTTACCCATTACCATGCCGACCACATAGGGGGGTTGCCAGGTCTTCTTTTATCTATGGGAAATGCGGAGCGAGCCGATCCACTTACACTGGTAGGACCAAAAGGTTTAGAAAAAGTAGTAAATGCCTTGCGGATAATTGCTCCGGAGCTGCCATTTGAAATAAAGTTCGTTGAACTTATGGAACCAGAGCAGGTAATACGTATAAAAGGCTACAGAATTCGCGCCTTTAAAGTAAACCACAGAGTTACTTGCTATGGCTACAACATCGAAATCGATAGAAATGGAAAGTTTCAATTGGAAAGAGCTATAGAACAAGATATTCCAAAGCATTATTGGAATAAACTCCAAAAAGGCAATACAATAGAAGCCAATGGGAAAATATACACGCCTGATATGGTCATAGGCGCTCCGCGAAAAGGTATAAAAGTCACATATTGCACGGATACCAGACCAACCCAGTCCATCATAGACAGTGCAAAAGAGGCAGATTTATTCATCTGTGAAGGTATGTATGGAGAAAAGGGGAAAGAATCAAACGCAGTCCAGCATAAACACATGACATTTGCAGACGCTGCCAAACTAGCCAAAAGAGCAAATGTAAAAAAAATGTGGCTAACACATTATAGCCCCTCCTTAAATCAACCGGAAGAGTTTATGAGAGATGTAACTAAAATATTTCCGTATGCAGTACCGGGAAAAGATGGAAAGACTATTGAACTGGGGTATGAAGATGGAGAGTATTATTATCCGTAAAAGCAGCAGCTCCCCGCAGTATAGCAGACCTGTTTGCAATATACATGGGTATAAAGTTGGAAGAAAATAAAATAGAAGGACTGCTCACAGTGAAGATTCTTCCAAACAGTTTTTATTGTCCCGCAAAGCGAGACATTGGGCAGATATCGTGGGCAAGACACGATATGCATGGGCACAAAATGAAAAATAAAGATACATTAATACTGGCAATAGAGTCTTCCTGCGATGAAACTGCGGCTTCAGTAGTAAAAAATGGAAGGGAAATACTATCGAATGTGATTTCCTCCCAAATAGAGCTTCATAAATTATACGGAGGCGTTGTTCCGGAAATTGCATCCAGA
>Ga0153997_1000097_pt1 | contig 25149 bp, 22 predicted proteins | sample TSNC081MetaG_FD_104750 | JGI IMG/M metagenome (GOLD analysis project Ga0153997, IMG submission 104750) | Attine ant fungus gardens microbial communities from North Carolina, USA - TSNC081 MetaG | ecosystem: Host-associated > Fungi > Mycelium > Unclassified | place: USA: North Carolina, Lumber...
AGGCTGCTCCCATGAGACCACTCTCTTCGGGCTCATGGGAGCGTCCGGCCTGTGGGTTTTAAAAATCAGAACGCTCTTTCAAATCTCGTCCGTCTTCGAAATACATAAGGCTGAACTGTTACCGCAGATGTGATTGAAAAGTTACTTTTCACAGCCGATAAATCCGACGTGCTTTTTGTAAGTGTAGCGAAGCGAAAGTCACAGAAAATCGGAGTGTAGCAGCGCCAAAACGCTGGTTTTGCGTTTTGTGTGCAGCGCTAAGCGCATTACTGTTCACAGAACTGCTGATTTTTGCAGAGCTGTGAACAGTAATATTGCAAATGAAAATGTTCCACTTAACCATAAATTAAAATGTCTCATTTATGCCGAGAAAACTTGTTGATAATGAGTGAGCCATTAGGTATGCTATTGCCCCATATGGCTGTTTTACTACTGTTATTGACAAATGGGAATCTTTCTGGGTTCTAAGGGCTAGAGCGTATACCATTCCTATCTGATTTTCTACATCATAACTTTTGCGACATTGTATCATATATTTCGACATCAATGTTACTTGTTTCTGGTTGTTGCATATTGGAACTTCTCTAAGTAATAAATTATATCTGAATAGTAACATTTCTTTGATATGGAATTCCTGCAGGTATTTTAATCTGTTTAAATGATTTTGTATAAAATGAATTCTATTGCAGACACTAAAATGCAGATAGCAAAGATATTACGGAGGTTTGCAATGAGTTCCATTTGGACAATAAACAGCAATATAAACGTATGCATCAGGAACGCTCCTATGTAATCGCACTGGAAGATGTTCCGGAGCTTGACGGTGCATACCTTGGCGTTGGCAGCAGTCACTATTCTTTCCGTAGCTATGGCAACTGTATCCTTTTAGGCGGCAGTCCTCATCGGACAGGAAAGAATAGACAGGGAAAAAAATATGCCAACCTCCTTTAAATAGCAAACCGTTTCTACCACGGCAGTCAATGTGTTTATCAGTGGTCTGCTCAGGATTGTATGACTCATGACTGTATTCCTTATATAGGCAAATTTTCTTCCAAAATAGATTACTTATATACGGCAACAGGCTTGAATAAGTTTTCCAAAGTCATATACTTCGATTTCATGCAACAATTTTAAGGACACGAATTCCAATGAAAAGTAAGATGTTATAGTAGGGTATCCTGAAAACTCTTCAGGATACCCTATTGAATTATTTCTGTTTTGAAAGCGGTTTTTTCAGTGCCGCTAATATCAGCGCTCCCACAACTGAGCCAATCACGAGTGCTGCCAGATACATCAGGGGATTTGTAATGACTGCGATGACAAAGATTCCTCCATGTGGCGCTCTGAGTCCGCAGCCAAATACCATAGATAATGCGCCTGCTAATGCAGAACCTACAATACATGCCGGTAAAACACGTAAAGGATCTGAGGCTGCAAACGGAATAGCGCCTTCTGTAATGAAGGAAAGACCCATGACATAATTTACAATACCAGATTTCCTTTCATTATCTGTAAATCTATTTTTAAAGACAGTCGTACAAAGTGCGATTGCAAGTGGCGGCACCATACCACCAATCATTACTGCTGCCATGATTGCAAATTGCTCTGTTCCGGCACTTTCCATGGTTAATTGGGCGGTACCAAATACATATGCGGCTTTGTTAAATGGACCACCCATATCAATTGCCATCATACCACCTAAAATGGTACCCATAAGAATCTTACTTGTATTTCCCATAGAAGCTAAAAAATCATTTAATGCTGTATTGATAGCTCCAACTGCCGGGTTGATTCCTATCATGAATACACCAATCAGAAAAATTCCAACTAATGGATAGATTAGTACAGGTTTCAATCCCTCTAAGGCTCCTGGCAGTTTCGCAAACATTTTTTTTAGAAGTACCACAATATATCCGCCGGCAAAGCCTGCTATCAAGGCTCCAATAAATCCCGAGCTTACAGGTGTTGAATCTGCGTAATTCATTAGATTTCCAAAGGTATATCCGCCGCTTGCAAGTATACCGCCGACAACTCCCACTGCAAGGCCGGGTCTTTCTGCTATGCTCATTGCAATGTAACCTGCAAGAATAGGAAGCATAAATCCAAATGCCTGGCCGCCAATTGTTTTAAAGAAAGCAGCTAAAGGAGTATTCATACCAAAGTTTGATGGGTTAATTTCGTAATTATCAAATAAGAATGCCAGAGCAATCAGAATACCACCTCCAACTACAAAAGGAAGCATGTGCGATACCCCGTTCATTAGGTGTTTATAAATCTTTCTTCCTGCGCTGTCACCTTCTCCGTAAGCTGCGGATTCAGACTTGCCACCTTCATGATGATAAATTGGAACTTCACCTTTTACTACCTTATTAATTAAATCTTCCGCTTTGTTAATTCCATTTGATACACTTGTCGTAAGAACTGGCTTGCCATCAAAGCGAGCCATCTCTACTTTTTTATCTGCAGCAATGATGATACCGTCACAGGCTGCGATTTCTTCTTTTGACAAAACATTTTTGTCTCCGCCAGAACCATTCGTTTCGGCTTTTAATAAATGTCCAAGTTCTTTTCCTTTATTCTCAAGACTTTCGGCTGCCATATAAGTATGGGCAATTCCAGTAGGACATGCGGTAACTGCCAGAATATGGTAGCCTGATTTATCTGCTGCATTTGTTATGGTATCTGACGCTGCTTTCTGCGCCATCGCTTTCGCTTCTTCTTCCTCTGCTCTTTTGCTCTCAGCGGTATCTATAATGGTCAAAAATTCATCTGCTGTTTTGGCATTTCTTAAACCGGTTGTAAAATCAGGGTTCATGAGTAGAACGGAAAGCCTGCTAAGCACTTGTAAGTGAACATTATCTTTCGAATCCGGCGCCGCAATCAAGAAAATCAAATCTACCGGTTGGTCGTCCAGAGAATCAAAATCCACTTTATTTTTCACTACCATGGCGCAAAGTCCCGCTCGGTTAACGGCATCTGTCTTGGCATGGGGAATTGCAATTCCCTCACCGATTCCAGTTGTCCCTTCTTCCTCTCTTTTCAATACTCCTTCTTTATATTTCTCCACATCCTTTATATTCCCAGTTTTGTCCATCAACTCCACCATTTTCGTGATGGCTTCTAATTTATTAGACACAACACCATTTAACTCAATGCCTTCTTTTCTAAGTAAATCAGTAATTCTCATAATAAAATTCTCCTATTCTAAATTCTCCAATAGCTTATAAACCTCCTCTTTGGCTGCTAACCGGGAAGAGAATGCACTGGCACTTCCCGTTGCTAACCCCATTTTAAATGCTTGTCCATAATCCTGTGTTGTTATATATCCTGTAATAAATCCTGCTACCATGGAATCTCCTGCGCCTACTGAATTTACCACTTTTCCTTTTGGTGCGGGACTTTCAAATATGACTCCCTCTTCGGATACAAGTATAGCTCCTTTCGATGCTCTGGATACCAATACATTCCTTGCCCCCATATCCAGCAATTTTCTTGCGTATGTTATGATCTCTTTCCTGGATTCCAGTTCCACTTGAAACATTTCACCCAATTCATGATTATTGGGCTTGATTAAAAATGGATGGTATTTCAATACATTTAAAAGCAAATCTTTCGTTGCATCTACTACAATTTTAATTTTGCGATCTCGTAAATACTCCATAATTTGTTCGTATATGCTGGATGGAAGACAGCTGGGTATGCTTCCTGCCAGAACTAAAATATCACCTTCTGTGAGCAAATTCATTTTTTCAAAAAGCAATGCAATTTCCTGCTCACGAATGTCTGGCCCTTGTGCATTTATTTCTGTTTCTCCCAGTCCTTTCATCTTAACATTGATACGAGATATGCCTTTGCTCATTGTAATAAAATCCGTTTGACAGCCTCTTTTTGCAAGGCTCTCTTCTATTTGCTTTCCGGTAAAGCCAGCGATAAAACCCAATGCAATATTGGATATTCCCAAATTATTTAGAACCACGGATACATTAATGCCCTTACCTCCTTCTAAAACTTCTTCATAAGTAGTGCGATTCACAATGCCAATCTGGAAATCATCAACATGGACTACATAATCTATTGAAGGATTAAACGTCACTGTGTATATCATAATATTTCTCTCTCCTTTCGTTGGTGGTAGGGTAAACAGACCGTGTCCGGTACTTGACGAATGCCACAAGGGTCAAATACCCCGCAGTTTGTTGCTGTGTGATATTGGTATTTGACTTGACCATTTAACGATTAAATCCTTATTTATTATATAATATCATCATTTTCAGTCGATTTAAATCAATTAATTCCAAATTAGCAACCAAATTCATTTACAGGATTTTATTAATTATCACTAACAGTCATTCCCAATTATTATATACCTGGGCATATTCAACTTGCATGAAAATTAAAACACTACTCAAGATAGAGCATGTAGGGTTTCTGTCAGAAATTTAAAAATAGAAATTTGTTAGATAATTCGTCTGTCGTTACATATATAGTTTGCAGTTATTTACTTGACTATACTCAAAAAACATCTTAAATGTCAAATAATACAAGTGCTGTCACGTTGATATCTATGGTAACTAATGTAGGTGATTTCCGATAATACAAGGAAGATTTTCGACGGCGTAGCGTTTGCTGCGACTAGAAAATCCAACGCTGATATTTGGGAAAATAGCGCAGATGATTTTCGATAGTGCAAACTAATCAAAACTAACTTCTATTATATTCTTGCACTTTTTAAACTCATCATATTTGACTGCTGTAGTTATTATGATTGCATCCTTAAATTTTCCAAAAGAAACTGAGGAGATCTTACCAAACTTCGATGAATCGCTAAGGATATATGGATTAAAACAGTTTTTAAGAGCTTTCATCTTTACCATTGCTTCACTTATTTCAGGTGTTGTAAAGCCCAGCTTTAGGTTGATTCCATTTACTCCAAAAAAACCTTTTGTGAAATTGAATCTATTTAGCTCTTCTATTGTTTCAGCCCCTACAGTTGCTTCTGTGACTGCTTTCAGCTCCCCACCTAAAATGTATGTCTTACAACCTTTGTGGACTAATTTCCGGCCATGTTCCATGGAGTTCGTAACGTAAGTAGCATTTCTTTCTATAATATAATCCGCCACCAATTCAGTAGTCGTACCAGCATCAATGAATACAAAATCATGTGGTTCTATCAACATAGAGGCATATTTAGCAATGGCTACTTTCTCATTCCGGTTCCAGTTATATCTTAACTCTATCTCTGGATCTGTTGTGGCAAAACTAAGTTCCAGAACTGTTGCACCACCATGTACTTTCTTTAATTTTCCTCGCTTGTCCAGTTGCATCAGCGCCCTACGGATGGTTGATTCTGATGTACGAAGTAATGCAGTCAACTCCGCTACTGTTACTGTTTTCTTTTCCTCTACAATCTTTAGTATTTCTGCAAATCGCTCTTCAGTCAGCATAAGACAGGTTCCTTTCTAAAATTATCTAACTAGTTTTATTTAAATCGTATCACCATTTTCTGCCATTGTAAATTCATTTTAGTTCAAAGGAGTCATTGCATTTATAGTTACTGTCAATCTTATGGTATTCAAAGACGGACGAGATTCGGGAGGTATCCTGAAGTTTCCTGAATTCTAAATCCTTTACTTGTACATTCCATCTTTTTTAAGTATAATAAATTAATTAGAGTATCAAAAGGGCATATATTAACACACCCAGACGAATGTCTAAGGTTAATGCATTATATTTACAGTTATTAAAACATCACAAGAAAGGAAATGTATTTACATATGATTCGATTTATATTAATTGTAATTGTTGTGGTAGGTTTTTTGATTCTCTCCATACCAATATTGATTGTAGAGTGGATAATCGGGAAATTGAATAAGAATCTTAAAGACAGAAGTTCATTAAAAATAGTGCAGGGGGTATTTAAACTCGTTCTTTTTCTAACAGGCGTAAAGACAACGGTTATCGGGCAGGAGAATATTCCAAAAGGTGAAGCGGTTTTGTATGTTGGAAATCATCAAAGCTTTTTTGATATTTTACTCACCTATACAAGAGTTTCCGGCTTAACCGGCTATGTTGCCAAAAAGGAAATGATAAGAATTCCACTGCTTAGTAACTGGATGAAATATTTAAATTGCCTTTTCCTTGACAGGAATAATATAAAAGAAGGTCTTAAGACGATTTTAACAGGAATTGAACAGATTAAGAATGGTATCTCCATTTGCATTTTCCCAGAGGGAACACGAAATAAAAAGGGGGATGATAATGTAGGCACATTTAAGGAGGGCAGTTTGAAAATGTCAGAAAAAACAGGGTGTGCAATCGTTCCTATCGCTTTGAATAATACCTCAGAGATTTTTGAGAACCATTTTCCTAAAATAAAAACCTGCCACGTGATGATCGAATACGGAAAACCTATTTATCCAAAAGAGCTCTCTAAGGAGGAGCGCAAATTTCTTGGTGCTTATACACAGAAGATTATTCAGGATATGTTGGATAAAAATGCACCGCTGGTCTAAGGTTATTACAAGTACCGCATGCGTAAATAGCAAATATTTTATTTATCGATATTGATGCAATGCGGTATATCCGCTTCGCTTAGAAATGTCAGACATTTTTTAGAACTTTTCGAGTTCCTGTCTCACTGATTTCTAACTCATTTTTTCTTTTTCCAAACCTCAAATAGAAAGCCCCTGAAAACACAACTAAATATAGCCATGCCGAAATGGTAATATTTATATTTACAGAACCATAAATAATCCTTAATACAAAACCAGATACTACAATTAATACATTCAATGAAGGATAATCTTTCCATCTGCCAACGCTATCTAACAGATTAAGGATTATATATAGCATGAGTACCATCCAAGCATTAACATTTGCCAAACTATGAATCATTTGCATCATAATGCAAATAATTCATAATAGTATAGCGATTTGCTTTGCTTTTTTAATAGTAACTATACCAGAAGCAATGGCTCTCTTACACTTTACTGGGTGTTTTTTATCCTTCTAAATGTCTTGAATATCTTTGATAATGTATATTACTGATGATAAAGCACAAAATGCTATAAATGCATACATGGTACTCAACTAATCCTCTATAATTGTAATGCGTCCACTGAAAATCAAAGGTATAAAAACTAACAAATTTTTCAAATAATGCTTCACTCGCAATAACTTAATGTATTCCATAATTTTTTTCTCCAAAAAAACACATAAATACTTGATTCATATTTTAAACATCCTTGGAACTCTTTTTTACAAAACAAAGGGCAATAATTCAATACAATTCAAAACGCCCTGATATTACTTGTTAATATACTTTCAAATGTTTAAAAATTAATTCTTTTATTCCTATTTTTAATCACTTTTTACATTTATCCCGAAAAAGATCTGCGCCTATCCCGGAACAGCCTTTCGTACAGAGGAATGACTGCCACCTATAAAACCCGTGTTTATCCACAGCTTAGTTAAAAATCGTTTCGCAATTTCCTATCGGAAATTCTTTACTGAGATGTAACCCGTTAATACTCCCATTAGTATCCCTCCAATTACATCGGATGGAAAATGAACGTATAGGTATAATCTGGAAAATGCAATAAGTGCTGCCAGAATTAGCGCAGGTATTCCAAATCTTATATTGGTGTACATTAATACTGTAGCTGCCGCAAATGAAGACATGGAATGCCCCGATGGATAGGAGAAATCTGTTTGTCTTGGAATTAACAGTTTAAATTCTAAATTCACGTCATAAGGTCTGATTCTTCTTACAAGTGGTTTTATAGTTATATTTCCTATTAATAAGCTGATGGTCAATGCAGCAGCCAATACCAATCCATCTCTTCTATATCTTTTATTCAATATAAGGCAGATACAAATAACAATCCAGACAAATCCATAACTTCCCAGCCGTGTAACAATAGGCATAACGGTATCTAATATACCATTTTGGAAATGCTTATTGATGAAATCCAAAACTTCTATTTCTTTTTTTGTCACTTTATGAAATGCCACTGCGATTCTCCATATTTTACTTAATATCATATGTACACTTCCTTTTTGCTTATTAAGGGACTTTACACAAATATGCTACCAAAGTCAGTTATTTATGGAAAGTTCCCATCTGGTATACACACTTATTTTATCCTTTTTATAGAAGTATTATTCCCGTAAGCAATATGCTAAATGCAGAAATACTGGCATTCTTACATTTATGCGGAAGCATCGAGCCAAATGGCTTCTTTTGTCGAACGATTTCACCTATTGAAACACCACAGACATATCTAAATTTTCTATTTTTACTACTACAAATGGATATGAGGATGCTTCTGGTATCTCCTTTGATTTATCGGGTCCGATTAAATTTGTCTTGAAATAGATTGCATTACTTGCCAGATAGCATTCATTAACTGAAATGCTAAATCCCCCTGTGCTCTGCTCTCCATACCCTCTTATAATGTATAAATACTCTTCCGTCTTATATGTAAGTTTAAATTCACCTTGTTTTTTTTCTTCTATCAAGATTTTTAATTCTTCCGGAATGTCTTCATCGGCCACAACAGTAAATTCAATGTCCCTTATTTTCTCACTCTTTGTCTCTGAACTGCTGCAGCCAGCAAGTAAGGTTATCCCCATGCATAGCATGAAGAATATTTGTATTCTCTTCCCATACCTTTTATTAATAATTTGCTTCATTTTCAAATCCCTCCCAATTGTTGTACTTACTGTTTAATATAGTCTATTATCCGCAAAGGGGGATTATACATACTTTGGTGATTTTTAGGGATATGAATTTGACCGGTTTTCTTTTTCGGATTTTAGACTTTTACTCTTTATTCTTTCCACTACTTCTGAAAATATCATTCCATGTGAAGCTTTTACTAAAATGGTATCACCAGGTTGGATATATTTATCAAGCACGCTCAGTAATATTTCTTTACTTTCCAAATATATAATTTGACTTAACCCCTCTGTTTCTAAAGCTCCCTGACTCATTTGACTGCTTAAAGTTCCTACACAAATAATGCAGTCCAGATTTTTTCCGGCTGCATATCTTCCAACTTCTCTATGCAGATCGAGCGTCTTTTCTCCCAGTTCAAACATATCACCTAAAATGGCAACTTTTCGGCCTGCCGCCTGGCTTAGAACATCAAGAGAAGCCTTCATGGAAGCAGGATTCGCATTATAACAATCATCTATGATAATAAAACGATTGGCTTCTACAATATTATTTCTTCCAACTATAGGTTTAAGGCATTCAATCCCCGCTTTTATTTCTTCCTTGCTTAGCCCAAGAATGTCACCGACCGCTGCAGCCGCCAAAGCATTATAAACCATGTGATATCCGGGTATTGGGATATGCACGTCAAATGCTTCATTCTTTACTCTAATCCGACAGTTGACTCCCAAAATGCCGGCATTGTTAATGTCAGAGGCCACAAACTCTCTATCTGTATCAATTCCAAAAAATCGGGGTGTATTCCCTTTCGTTATACCTACTGTTTTAAGCTGCTCATCGTCGCCATTTAAAACAACGCTGCCATTATCCTTCATAAAATCAAATATCTCTGTTTTGGCTTTTAATACACCCCCTCTATCTATCAAATTCTCCAAATGACAATCTCCTATATTTGTAATCACGCAAATATCAGGTCTTGCAATCTTGCTTAAACGGTGCATTTCTCCAAAATCACTAATTCCCATCTCTAAAATTGCTACTTCATGCTCCTCCCTCAAACGGAAAATAGTCAATGGCAACCCTAATTCATTATTTAAATTGCCCTGCGTTTTTAGGGTATGAAACTTCTGAGACATTACGCAAGCAATCATCTCTTTTGTACTTGTTTTTCCTACACTGCCTGTAATTCCAACTACTTTAACATCAAGTCCATTTCTATAAAATTCCGCAATATCCTTTATTGCCTGCAGTGTCGATTCTACTAAAATATAAGGTGTATTTGTATCCTTTAATACTTTCTCAGACAAACAGCAAAGAGCCCCCTTCCCATAGGCCTCTAAAATTGCATCATGCCCGTCGAATCTGGCTCCCTTAATAGGAATAAATAAGCAATCCTTTTCTATATTTCTGCTGTCCGTTGTTATACTTCCAATCTGAACATCGTATAAATTCTCAGATCCAAAATATCTGCCATTACAATTTCTCTCTATATTTTTAATTGTTAAATTCTTCATATTCACATATCCCTCTTCCTGCCTCTTCTTTTTATTTTTATATACTATATCAGAAGAGCTAGTTTTGTCAATGATTGCCGGTACAGCATTGCGTAAATATCGCCTAATACGGTGTTTGCTATTTACGCCACCGCTACGACTCATTCCTCCGCCTTGCAGCTGAAAATTTATCCTGCGCAAAACATATAGTTAATTCATGTGGGTCACACTAGTCACTACACTAGTATCTATTTCTTAGAAACCTTCAAAAAAGACTATGAAATATCAACGTTTCATAGTATAATACATCCAAAGTATAACTGAGGAGGTAATAAAATGACATTGAATTATGAACCTAACCGTATTTATCTTGATAATGAAGATGGAAAATTGATAGCCGAGGTTACATTTCCTATGATACGAAGTGATCTAGTAGACGTTACCCGTACTTTTGTTGATAAGTCATTAAGAGGGCAGGGCATCGCTGATAAGTTAATGGCAGCTTTAGCTAATAAGCTTGGAGGCGAAGGCAAGAAAGCTTACTGCTCATGTCCCTATGCCGAGCGCTGGTTTGCAAAGCATCCTGAATATGCTCATATATACATCATTACAATACCCGATTCCGAGTAAGGGATAGTACCTCTGGATCTTGGACCCTTGATCGTGTTTGAAAAATCATTGAGCCAATCTGCATGCCTCGCATGCGCCCTACTTCGCCCCAATTTAGTCTGCGCAACTGCTACGCCTCCAAATTAGGACTTGTATCCCACAAGGTACAGCTTGTTAAACGCATTTTTTAAACACGCTCAAGAGCATGTTTGAAATCATTGCACGAATGTCCCGGCTAGTATGAAGAGTTTTCTTCTTCCTCATAACATATAACAGGTATTCCCGCCCAAACTTCATTATAAATTATTATAACTGCATCAAGCGGTGTATTAATGCATCCATGTGAGCCGTCCAGCAAATATATTTCTCCTCCAAATGCATTTCGCCAGGTTGCATCGTGAATCCCTACACCCCTATAAAACGGCATCCAGTAACTTACTTTTGTTTCATAACCAACGCCTTTCAAAGTGGCGCCCCGCTGCTTATATATAATGGGAAATGTACCCGTTGGCGAATCGTATTGCCGACTTACATTTCCAGTCACAACCGCCGTGTCTACGAGTAATTCTCCGTCTTTATAGAACCACATATGTTGCTTTGTATAGTTGATTTCTATATAAGTACTTCCTATATCGTTCTCAAGTCTTGATACTCCTTCCTGTAAATATACGGGGATTCGAATGTGGGATTCGCCTGCCTGCATGATTTCTGTTAGTTCTTTTACTTCTTGGGGTTTGTTAATGAGCCATCCGTAATCTCCGCCTGATACTTCAACTGCGGTTCCAACAGACGTTTCAAATAATCTTATGCCCTCGAATGTATCGTATTTTACTGCAAGGGCATCCACATAATCTTCTACCTTTTCCGTATCAATAATAAGGTTGTTATCTATGTCAATTTGAATCCATTTCACAATGACCATTCCGTCCAATACTTCCTGCCGGTCTTCGAAGCTATATATAACTGTCATGGACAAATACTTTTTCATTAATTCCAAACGTTTTATTAACACTTCTGAATCCGATGTGACTTCCGGCTTTGCATAATTATCATTCTCTAATACGATTCGTTTTTTTCCGCTCGTAATACAGTCTTTTACTAATTGGAGAAGCTGGCTTTCATTAATGATGTTTCCCTGCGTTTCCGCTACGATGATGTAGTCATTTTCTACAAAGTCTACGTATGCGTTTTTAGGGGCTGTAACGGAAGGACCACTTATCATATTAAGATTACTGATTACTTGTGATAGGAGTTCTCTGTTGTAGGTTGCGGTAGGGATTATTCTCTCATTGCTTTTTTCAAACAAAGCACCTATCCATGTAAGCCAATTTTGTCTGTCCATTAATTGTTGCAGTTTTCCGTCGGACACATATGTAAGTTCGTATTCATAACCGGTTACCTGCTCCTCTTCCCTATCTCTGGTTACAATGGTTATGATATGACTGGATATTCCTTCTTGAATCATTTCCTCCGCCTCGGTGACTGTCTTTTCTGAGATATCAATTCCAAACACTTCTGTCCCCTGTAAAAAATGTGTTTTGTAGTTGTATCCTATAATAGTATAGATGGTTATGCCCATCAGAAATAAAATGACAATGATTAGAAGTATGCGTTTCGGGATGTATTTCACTTTTTCCATGGAGTATCATTCCTTTTTTATATATTATATTTTTAACTAACATTTTATCTTGCGGATATTAGTACTATTATAGAGATATGATTTTAACTCTTTTATAATGCCATCTTAATATTGGATATTTCAAAATTAAGTTTTATTACTTTTGATTTTATTGTCATAAATTGTATATAGACAAATTAAGAGTGTACATTATGCATTTTTTTAATGAATAATGTCACTCTAGCTATTTCCCTTTGTTAAGGTATATGATATTGTATAGCAATACAAACATGCTAAGCTTCTGTTTTTCATAGGCTTGATAAATTAGAAACCACTGTAGTAAAGATGCAAGTTAACATGACGGAGGGCTTTACCAAAACCAATTTTACTTTAGAACATGAGATTAGACCTATGCTGCAGCTACTTGCTGAGAATTATATGCCTGCTGCAGTAAAATATGCACAATCTCTTGAAGAGCAACAAGTAATGAAAGAGGATATTGAAAGTTGTCTCAGAATATAGTGAACAGTTGCAATTGATACCATAACACATAATTTTAAAACAAGGTCAAATATCATACCACGCAACGCAACAACAATCCATAGGGTATTTGATCCTTACAACATGAGTCAAGTGCAGGAATACAAGCATTCCTGCACTTGACTCATTGAGCGTGGAAATAACAAAATTCAAGGATCCGTTTCTTCTTCTAAATGGGACATGCTGTCCATTTTATTTATCAAAAGCTTATCTATACTGACTAGTTTTGTACTTACAATAAATACCTCCATAGCAACTGCTAAATCCTCCAAAGGAGCAAACGAGGGGGCTAATCTAATGTTACTGTCTTTCGGATCTTTACCATAAGGAAATGTGGAACCTGCTGCTGTTAAGACAACACCGGCTTCTTTGCATTTTTCCACAATTGATTTCGCACAACCTTCCATGGCATTGAAGGAAATAAAGTAGCCGCCTTTCGGGTTGTTGAAGCTTGCTATCTGACTGCCAGCCAACTCTTTTTCCAATGCCTCTTCGATAATCTTGAATTTAGGTCTTAAAATTTCGGCATGCTTTTTCATATGGGCATTTAAACCATCAATATCTTTGAAATACAACGCATGGCGCAACTGATTTATTTTATCATGACCTATAGTCTGAACTTTTAATTGTTGTTCAATTTCTTCCTTATTGGCCTTGGAAATTGCCATACCTGAGATACCAGCGCCCCCAAAACTTACTTTTGAGGTAGAAAAAAACATATAAACAAGATCCGGATTACCTGCCTTCTCACATTCTGTCAGGATATTCCTTATGTAATCCTGGTCATCTTCGTACAGATGATGAATGCAATAGGCATTGTCCCAGAATATTCTAAAATCTTTAGCAGCCGGTTTTATATTAGCGAATCGTATGACTGTTTCATCTGCATAGGTATCTCCCGATGGATTGGAGTATTTTGGCGTGCACCAGATACCTTTGATACTATCATCGGCTGATACCAGCGCCTCTATCCTATCCATGTCGGGGCCGCTATCTGTCATCGAGATATTAATCATATCGATTCCAAAATGTTCCGTTATAGCAAAATGTCTATCATACCCGGGGACTGGGCAGAGGAACTTTACTTTATCTAATTTGCACCAGGGAGTTTCACCAAGAACACCATGCGTTACTGCTCGGGAAATTGTATCGTACATGATATTTAGGCTGGCATTTCCGTAAACAATGACATTTTCCTCACTTACTCCTGACATACTGGCCAGAAGACGTTTTCCTTCTGTTATCCCTGTTACGGTATTGGGGGTACTATAGTTCCTAAGATCTATGCCATCTTCTCCCACCAGTATGGAAGTACTGTTAATAGTATCAAATAAATCCATGCTAAGATCAAGTTGTCTTGTCTCTGGTTTTCCCCTAGATATATCCAGATTTAGGTTTTTCGCTTTCAGTTCTTGATATCGTGCTTCCAGATAAGTTTTTCTCTCTAGTAACTCCTGTTTGTCCATCTCTAAATACGATAACATTTTTCTCCTCCTGTTGTGAGCATTCATTGTAAGCATTTAACAAAATATCATAGAAAGATGCTTCCAGTGATTCTCTTTACTAATAGTAAATTTTAGTATGCCGACTTGGCTTTTGTCAAGCACTTCTTAGGAACTTATTTTATAAAAACAGAATAAAAAGAGCTTTTGGGAACTGGAGTTTTTTATGCTATTCACCTTTCCTATATTATTGGAGTCTTTAATTCTAGTGCTGGCACTTTGCGTTGATTCCTTTGTGGCTAGTTTTGCCTATGGGACAAATAAGGTAAAAATACCTTTGTCGCCCCTTGTGATCATAAACTGTCTGTCCAGCGGCATACTAATTATCGGTCTTTTTTCGGCTTCTTTAATCACCCCGCTGCTCCCTGACGGACTCGTCTCTCTTATATCATTTTTTATATTGTTTATCTTGGGATACGGAAGTAGTCTGATAGTTCTTTAAAAGTATTGATACGGAAGTTTCAATCCGGCTCAAAAAATGTGCAGTTTTCTGTACGTAATATTAAATTTATTTTAACAGTATACGCCGATCCAAATACAGCAAATGCATGGCTTCTTCACTGTAGTGATCTTGTCATTTTTGATTGGGTGCCTGGCTGTGTTTTCAGGAGGATGCCTGTGGAGAAAAATTGCGGAGAAAACGGATTTGAATCTTTCCTGGATAAGTGGGGCGTTGCTAATATTGTTGGCCGTGATGAATTTTATTTGATGGAGGTGAGAAATGCCATAGGTCTTGTTCAAACCCATGGCATTTCAAGCTGCCAGAGTTACTCCCAAACAGGAGAAATGTCAGATCAAATAACGAAGGGATACGGAAGGCATCCAACTGCAGAATGGTTTCGTGTAAAATGGAACAAATTCACATATTATCATTGGAGAAATCAGAGATTTCAAATTAAGGAAGAGGTATGTAAAAACCATCTATAAATATGGGGTAGCCTTTCAACAAAAAACAACCAACGATAACTATTCATCCCTAATTAAATCATATCCCAAGTCAATACTGTATCTTCAGAGAGAGCGCATACAACAGTGCGTCCAACTACAATGTCAATATGCTGCGGTGAGATACCTGTTCCTGGTCTCTTTGGCATCAAATCTTCCAGCGCAATCTTCTCCCCTGCTTTCATATCGCGAGTCAATACTAAAGAACGCCTTGCCTCACAACGCGAAACCTCTTCACAGGCAAGCACGGTTTTCTCAGCCGAACCAAGAATACGCTCAATCCACTGGAAGTTACGGATTGCCTTTTTGAAATCTTCCGGATCGCCTGCATGATAATGATCGTTACCCGGTAGTGTTTTGTCTAGTGTGAAATGTTTTTCTATAACCTCAGCTCCAAGAAGATATGCGGTAGCAAGAGTCATCATTGTATCGTCTGGAGCCACATGATCACTAAAGCCTACACGAACATCAGGAAAATCTTCCTTCAATGTTTCAATAATACGCAAATTAGCATCGTCTGGATTCGTTGGATATGACAGAACACAATGAAAAAGTACAATATCTTTACATCCAGCTTTTTTCAGAACGCGGACAGCTTCATCGACTTCAGATAAATATGCAGCACCAACCGACATATAGACAGACTTTCCCTTTTCTCCAATATGACGAATAAATGGTAAATTAGATAAATCAGAGGACGAAATCTTATAAAAATCCACCATATCAAAAAGGTAATCTGCAGAGACGTAATCAAAAGGGGTTGATGTAAAATCCATTCCCCTGGCATGAGTATAATCGCAAAGTTCACGATATTCAACTTCTCCAAAGCTATCATGTTTTAAAAATAATTCATACTGCGTCTTTGTTGGCTCCTTTGTGGTATCCCAATAAGCAGGGGAATTCTTTGAAACAATGGTTCCTGCTTTATAGGATTGAAATTTTGCACAATCAGCACCTACTTCCGCAGCTTTGTCAATATACAATTTGGCTGCATTCAGAGGGGAAATGTTTCGTGCCTTTGCGGTGTCGTAAAAGTTGACTCCCATTTCTGCAATTAAATACGGTTTTCTCATAATGTTTTCCCTTTCTTGTACTCTAAAACTTTTACAGGTTATTAATTAATCCCATGACGCGCTTACGACCTCCACGTAAATCATGGCTTAGGAGCATATCTTGAAAATGCTGTCTATTCTCCTGTGACAACGATAGATACATTTTCAGGTTACCTTCAACGATTTCATCTGCCGGATTAAGTCCTATATAGGTAAAACCATTTTCATTACAAACAAAACCATGCTTTTCTTCGCGCCGGTTTTGAGCCATAGCGATTGACGGAATACCTAACAACGCCAATTCATATCCCGTGCGCCCACGAGAAGTGATTCCAATATCACAGTTCACCATTATTTCTGGCATATTGGGAACATCATACAAAACCTCAATATTGGAGTATTTATTATACTCCAATAGAGCTTCTACATTTTTTTTTGCGCGTCCTAAGACTACTAAAAATTTATATTTTTCGTATTCCTGCTTTGATATCATATTAAGCAGCCTGTCCGAGTAGTTCTGCGGATCAGCTCCCCCGAAGGAAATGAATACTTTCTCTACCCGTGGCTTAATTTGAATCGGCTCATAAAACATAAAAATCTTTCCTGATATATAATACTTTTCCCCTGAATGAACCTGTGGCAAGTCATTTTCATGATATAACGCATTAAACACTAAATCTGCCTTCAAGATTCCTTCACCATCATCCTCAAAATTAATAATTTTACTTTTTGGAAGAACCGTGCGTAATCCGATCATATAATCAATGGATGTGGTAAGAATATCATTGATGAAAACGGTATATTGTTCTTCTTTACAACGGTTAAATAATTCTACAATTCCATCTATAGGAATAAGATTATGGGTTGTCCGCCCAAACACCTTTGGGTCAGTCTGGTTGCTGTCGTAATAAATATCAGGCTTTGCATAAAACTCATCTGCCATTTCGAGTGTACGATAGATATGTCCAATGCCACGTTTATTATTACCATTCACATAGATTGCAACCTTCTGAGTATCTAATGATGCAACTACATTTTGAAGATCCGCAAAAGTATCTATATCCTGGGCCTCATTTTCCGGCACTTCAAATACCTCTAACTTTTTACCGATTCGTGTCTTAGGAGTTACAACAGATCCTCTTGAAATCACAAACGCACCTGTCTCAATATAGCATGGAGGTAAATATTGGCGGTTTAATCGCTCTATATAGTTTGGTACCTTTTTACCATCCTTTTCTCCCCAAGATAGATGCGGTTCATTGATTGCAGAAATCAATGTATCCAAATCATTTTCAATGACATAGTTTATCGCCTTATCAAGTGTTTCAACAGATAAAGTAGGTGATGTTGGTTGCATGGTTACAACATAATTCCAGTCTACATCTATTGGGACGGCATCTGCAATAACGGCATCCAGTGTTACCTCATCACTGCACAATTTTTCATCACGCCATATACATGCAGCTCCCATCTGAGTAGCAATAATACGAACTTCTGGTGAATCCGTGGTTACAATTACATCTGTGATATACTTAGATGACAAAGCATTGTGTATGGAATAATAAACCAAGGGATGTGAACCTACAATACGAATATTTTTATTCGGTATTCCTTTTGAGCCCGCACGGGCGGGAATTACTGCTAAGATTCTCATATTCTTCATTTTACCTTTCTATTTATTTTATCATTACAAATAATGCTGACTAAAAAGTTAAAAAATTGCTCTTCGTTTCATCATTTTTTTCAGTTCCCATATTCCTATTATCGCACCTATCCCCCATCTTAATATCCAATAATTGTCTTGAATGAAATAGCAAAAAATAGCGAACAAAAGATATACAAATGTATGAGGTAAAAAGAATTTTAAAGAATGCGGATAATTCCCTTTATTTACAAAATACTTTGCACAGATATGATGAAAAACAAACTGGAGTCCATGGGCGATTGTAGTTGCTAATGCAACTCCCATAACGCCAAGCGAACGAATCATCAATACATTAAGTATTATATTGCAAATTGCTGCAGCAACTGTACCACTCGCAATTATTTTCGTCTTTTTATTATAGAATTCAAAATTCACAGGAAAACTATACAAAAAAACCATAAAAAATCCACTACAAAAAATAGGTATTAACGAAGTTCCTCCCCAGAACTCACTACTTGCAAACACATGAAATACTTCAGGAGCCAAAAGTGTAAAACCAATCGATAAAACCGTATATAGCTCCAAATAATTATGGGCACGATATTTCATCTCCTCTATTTGATTATTACGCGTATATTCATAATAAAATGGCACCCAACTATTATTCAGTGCATTCCAGATTGTAGATAATATGCTGCTGAAACTAAATGCTAAACTATAGACACCAACTATTGCATTATCAGCGAATTGCTGGAGAATTACACGGTCACCCTGATTTAATAATAGCCCTGATAGATTATGAAAAATAATAGGTATCGCCAAGGGAATACAAAATTTCCAATATACGCTATTGAAAAACGTTTTCCCTTTTACAATTATATAAGCAACTATAACTATCGCCAGTACAACATACGTTGAGGCCATACCTAATATCCTACCCCAATAGTTAACTGATTTTGGCAAGATACTGATTAATATTATTGAAATAACCGTATTACTTATTGATGTGACTAGTGAAAGAATAAAATTTCGATCCGCTCGAAATTCATAAGTGAATTTCATGTTAATAAAATTCACACAGAATTGTCCAAACCCCTGCAATAACATCAAAAAGTACATGGCACGTTGCATATTCAAAAGATGTGTCATAGGAACAATGGACACAAGCATTATAATTGAAAATGCAAAATATGAAACCGTTGAAAGCCATAGTACACTAGATTGATACTTAATTTGTTCTTCTTCTGGAAACTCATTACGTGCAACGGCAATAGTACTTTGAGTTTGTAATCCAAAACTCACTACAATAACGGATACCCATGTATTATACACAGATACTATCCCATAATTTTCAGGACCTAACATTCTTGAAAAAATCGGCGATGTAAATAAAGCAATTCCTTGTAAAAGGGCTGTACTAAGTATATTTAAAAAGGTGATTTTGTTTAATGATTTCATTTAAGTTTCCTCAGTAACTGCCAGTTTGAATTCTATGATGTGAGCGTAGTACCAATCTTTTGTTTCGAATAAAAATTAGTAATATATAAATCAGAATAACTTTTTTTTGCGTTAATAGCTGAAAATCTGACATCATCGTAGCCGTAATCATAAGTCTCATAATATACATATAGAGCACAGCTTCAATCCAATTTCTTTTGTTGCATGCTTTAACACAACGATTAACAATAAAATATATCAACGCTGCCAGACCTGTCTGTCCCAAAATAAGTCCCGCATGTTTTCCATAATAAAAAAATGTCGCCCTTGTAGATTCAGTAGCACGAACCCCATTTTGCAATGCAAAATAAACCCATTGTGTATTCATAAATTTTTTCATCAACTTGTAAATCCCAAAATTGTAATCCACCATGTCTCCTGATGCTTGAAAGATCAATACCTTTATTTCATCAAAAATCTCTCCTATATGCATTCCAGCATCTTTATCTTGTGCATAGGTAAGCCACCATAATTCGCCTTGAGCAGCTATCCGATCTCCCAAATATCTAACAAATTGTTCCGGAGACACCTGATCAAGAATAACTTGCTGCATATAGACAATTATCAGTAAACCTAGTATACTAATTACACTAATAATAACTATTTTCCGGATTTTCTTTGCCATATCTTTTCCAATATACGCTGGATTAAGTGAAATAATTAAGAAATAGATAATAACCATCAACCCGGTAAATTTTTCCCCCATCCAATAACAGAGAAGAAATAATAAAACCAAATATGTTATTGACAACCATTTTTTTTCTTTTCGAATCATGATTACTAGTGGAATAACTGCATAAAGCCACGGTAAAAGTAACGAAATGTATGAAGGAAGTATACTTCTTGAATATTCAAATCTGTCAATCGAAAGTAAAAAATAAGGTTTATCTATAATACCTAAAAAGCATATAAGAAGTACAGACAATGCTATAGCTGAAATCCAAGTTAACGTCCTGATCTGTTCTTTTGTCACAAATCTGTCGTTATAGTTAACATTTCCTGCATATTTGCTTATTTTTTTCTTATTTCTACTTTCAAGTATATTAATTGTTATATAAAAAATAATCCATCCCATTATATAGGTTGGTAAAGAGCCATAATGTTTGGAATAGTTTCCTCGCAAATAAATATTCCCATTTTCAAGTAAAAGCAAAGCAAAGACAGTCCATGTACTAAATATAACAAACCACAAATACTTTAACAGTACTTCCGATTGAAAACGGAATATGGAATACAATAAATAAAAATATAAAACAGTTGATAAAACATCTGCGATAATAGAATTAAATCCCAAAATGCAAATAAGCATTTGTACAGATATACAAAGCAATAGTCTCAAATTAAGTCGATTTTTCTGTTTGATTATATCTTGATATTCACTCACTTTTTGTATCCTCTCTACTATGGTTTAAAGAAAACTTTCTTTTTCCTTATTAATGATTAAGATATTTTAAGGCATAACTTTTACATTTCTCAAAAATTTCTTTTATCTCTTCAGGGCTCCTGACATTAGAAAAGCCCCAATAATAATCACAAAGTTCATATTGATCTTTTGAAACTATATCCGTATCGGAATACGAAAAAACTTGTTGAAATAAGTTTTTCTCTTGTTCAAAATCATCTTTCCAGTTTTCGCTGCGATTCTCTTTCCCAAAATCCTTTTCTAATTCTTCTTTGCTGCCACAATAAACCATATCCTGAGGAAGAAGTATATGTGGTTTATTTAGATAAACACAATAACCCAGATGTGTTCCAAGTGAATTAGAAACAGTTACGTCCGCAAGGCAGATCATTGATTTCTGCCTCGTCAAAAAATCCTGGTTATACTGTTCTCCACATGATGTCACCTGAATATTATTATCGGAATATTCATTTGAAATAATATTACAATATAAATCCATATCTCCCAAATATGTACAAATAATAATGTTCGTACAATTTTTCTTGTGAGCAATTTCTATCATTTTTTTTACTACACTATTAACATCATACACTGCAGAAAATTTTTCACTTCCATGTACCGGAAAAAATAATAAAGTACGTCCATTTTTGTCCATATTTTTTCGGAGTATTTCCTGATAATCCGTATTTATATCGGTATAATGAATCATCGGTCCAATCGTTTCACAGTAATAGTTTGGGTAAAATTTGTTGATTAAGAACTTCCGATAATTTCCACTTGTTAAAATGCACCCTAATTCCCATTCGTGCTTCAATCCTACTTTCTGTTGATTATTTCCAAAATATAATCCATGTTCAATAATTGCGTAAAGATAATCTGTACATCCCGCATATTTTCTTAACAAGTATTCGTTCCCATAAAGTCTATTATTACGTACTAACGGGTAAAATGAGGAAGCGCCTTCATTTTTGTTACAGACACTCTTTTTTATTGACTTCGCCAAAATGATATATGCTCTTTCGAGTCTCATTCTGGAAATCACGGATAAAGGAAGTTTCTGAATATTAGCAGGTATGTCCATTTCCATTCTACGTTGCTCCTATCTAAACCATATATTATTCCGGTCTGTTAATTCTAATTTCCCCTTGAATACCTCTTAGCCTTCTATATAAATTCATAACAGGCCGGCACACAAAGCCAGGGACTAAAAATGCAGGGTATAATGTCAACCAAGCCTTTGGATAATGCCAAGTACACTGAAATAAAAGCCTTTTATTTAACTTACTAATGCCTGTGGCTCTCTCTTTTAAGATATCGTGCCGTCCTAACAAACAAATCCTCCAAACATAAAGTTTTTCAAGTTGTCTTGCATCAAATCCAGCATTATTAACCATAAAATCAAGTAATTGCTTATAAAACACACCATTTACTAGTGCAGAATCAAAATTTGCTGTGTTAATATATATTCCAGCTCCAACACAGGGCGCCTTAATCAATCCCAACTGTACATCTTGATTGCTTGCGCATAATGCATGTATATAGCTTTGAAGCCAAAATGTTCCAAAATATTGCTGTGGATTCTTGATTTCTAAAAAGCGATTCGTTTTGCATATAAACGAAGACATAAATCCCCAATACTGACCTGCATATCGAACAAACTCACATTTATTTTTAGTGCATATATCTTTTTGTAATATGGGCTTATGAATTGTACAATGTTCTAAATCTATGTATTTACCACGAAAATCAACCGTAGTGAGATACACAAGAGATACCTTTGAATATTTGTTAAGAAATGCTAATATTTTGTCAACTGCTCCTTCTATAATAACATCATCATCAGATACAAGCCAAGTAAACTTCCCCATAGCTTTCTGCATACACTGCAAAAAATTAAAGTCAGGACCATGATTGACTTTATTTCGAACATAGCGTATATAGGAATATTTTTTTCTATATTTTGAGATAATTTCCGGTGTATTATCCGTGCTACAGTTATCTGAGATTAATATATCCAAACGTTCATCATACTGTGCGAGCAATGTATCCATCATATTTTCAATTGTCTTTGCACCATTATATACCGGAATTGCAATTGTTAACAATTTTTCTTTTTCCATTCGATTCCTCTATAAATAAGCACACATTTACTTTCAGCAAATATCATGTTACGTGGAAGACTGTTCCGCTATCGTTGGTAACGAAGCCTTGGTTGTAATCCACGCATAAGCAGGTCGCACATAGTTAATAACCAAGGTGGCAATCCAAATTGCACATGATCTAGGCATGCAATGCCAAAATTGACCATAAATCTTTTTTAACTTCTTACGTTCATCTTGAATCTGTGGCTCATTACTCCACGGAGTGCGGCTACGATATGCTTGATAAAAAAAAGCATACGGATGATCGCTATTTTCCACCCACATTCTCTTCCGGACGTAAAAGCATGTTGTAGCATGCAATAATGCAGGAATTTCTTTTGCTTCCTTTACTAACTCCTTGGTATAATATCTTACTGGGCGCTTCATTTTTAATACTTCTGAATAATCAAACAAATAAATTGAAGTCAACAGATTATAACGGGGATGAAGTAATTTTAAGTGTCCTTCAAACACCAGATTCATCAAATCCTGCTCCAAAAAATACATCTTGCCCTTATTTTGTTGAGTTGTATTAAGTACGGCTTCCAACAATTTATCACCTAGTTTTTCTCTTCGCCATGCATTTAAGTCTACTAAGAACATTCCTGCGTTACAATACTGTAACTCATCAACTGCCTGTAATACCTTTTTCTGGATTGCCTCCCCCACACAGTCATATACACCAGCGACGTAGTTTTCGCCCAGATCCGTGTTGTACATTTCCTTTAACGAATTCATTACTAAGGTATCGCTGTCAAGACTAAGCACTCGGTCTACATTTTGTGGTAATAGTTCGCCCAAAACCATCCGACAGTATGTGCGTCCTAAGTTTATCTTCACATTTGGAAAAACTTCTTTTTGTGTGGGCATTTTAATAAAATAAATGCTGCGATTAAATCTGTCTGTAATTGATTTTAAGCGTGCCTTGTTCTCACTAGCAATATGATCTTCTACCAAATAAATACTAATTTCATGAATATCTAGATTATGCTCGCATAAAGATTCAATAGCAACACCACAGATTTGGGAAAAAAAGTCGCTACTGTAGTAAATCACATTCATAATCTCATCCTCTCAACCAATTTCTTGATACCCGTGGTAAATTGTACCATCGGTCTCCAATTAACATCTTTCGTAAGTTCGTTTATATCCGCACACAAATACATTACTTGCCGTTCCTCATAAGGAAGCGTTCCAAGTTCAACCTTAACATCTTTGTTTACAATATCATGTATATCTTTTATGTAATCAGCCAGTGGTCTTGCAATACCACTGCCCAAAACATAGGTTTTAGCATCCACACCAGACTCACCAAGCAGTCTGAAAGCAACAGCAGCATCGTCGCTGCAAAGATAATCCCACATTTGCTCACCTTTCGTAAACTGCGGCGTAATGCCTTGCTTAAGTTTAAGTATCATTGACATAATCATGCTCTGTTCATAATCATGCGGACCGTAAACACTTAAGATCCGTATCCATAAGTGCTTCATTCCAAACTGATGTGAATATTCTTTCGTCATATATCCTGCACATAACTTACCAATTCCATATCCTGACTCCGGAAATACGGGCGTATCTGATTTCAAAGTACCTTCAACTCTACCATATTCTGCTTGTGAACCTGCTCCAATAAATGTCTGACATCCAAAACGATGCGCAGCTCCAACAGCATCTAGTGAATACTTAACATTCATATTTTGCAAATACATATTATTTCTTGCTTCACCCGTTGTTCCATCCCATGCAAAGTGATAGAAAACATCATAGTTTTTTCCTGTATCATTTGCTACCGATTCCATCTGATTTAACGAGCAATATTTTAATGTTACTTGTGGGTGCATTGGTATTCTTTCGTTATGCATTGAGCCCTCTCGACAGAATATCAAAACTTCAATATCATGTTGTATAAGTTCCTGCACCAGAGCCATTCCTACCGAACCGGTAGCACCACTAATAATTACTCTCTTCATCACTTGCGCTCCTTATTGCATTTGCTTATACCCACCGAACGATCTCCCAAATTTTGTG
>Ga0153997_1000099_pt1 | contig 24894 bp, 22 predicted proteins | sample TSNC081MetaG_FD_104750 | JGI IMG/M metagenome (GOLD analysis project Ga0153997, IMG submission 104750) | Attine ant fungus gardens microbial communities from North Carolina, USA - TSNC081 MetaG | ecosystem: Host-associated > Fungi > Mycelium > Unclassified | place: USA: North Carolina, Lumber...
CGAGACCACCGTTGCCACAATAGCCGGTCCCACAATAGCCGCCGGTGTCGCCGCCCACCCCAGTCCCAGGAAATTAGCTGGTGTCAAGCAGGGACTAACAAATTTATTAATTTTTTTGTATTTTCATGCCGAAATATGTCAAAACACTTTCGTTTTATGTAGAAAAGCAGCCAAATCCTCAGACCTGGCTACTTTTGGTTCTTGTACTATTTCATCAATAAATTCCAAGGTATCAATTGGCAGACTACAACACCACGCTTAAGCACTAATTAGAACTCTCTGTATTCATGCTCCAGTTGATTCCTGTTCTTCATAATTTCAATCATTGCTTCTTCTGCTTCTTCTTTGGTATTTATTCATCAGCAAATGTGTATTTCTTATTGATACTAATGACGAACTTATCTTCTTTAATGTTCTCAACTGTCATATTAAAATCAATATCCAGGTAATCCTTGACAACTAACTTTTTGTTACTTTTCTCTTTTAATTTTATCAGCATTTTCTGTTCTCCTAACATTTATATAATTTTGCTGCTTTTCCATCAATATTTGTTTCTGACGTTTCTTCAATAGCTCCTGGTTCGTGTACTTTAGCTCCGAATCTTTTGTTATAGGAGCAGCAGCTATTCTTCTTAATTCTTCATCTTCATCAATCATCTCCAATGACTTTACTATTGCTTCAATGGTAAATCCCTTAGTTATCTCATTGTCGAAGTTAACTTTTTGTAAGTCCATAACAATACTATATAAATTTTCAGTTTGTTGTTCATACATAAGTGTAATACTATTATTCTGAATAGCTTTTCCGGTATTTGTTGAAAGTATAATACTTCTTGCTTCATCATATGTTCTATTGCTAATATGTGAAAACATATTTATAAGCTGAATCAATCTTATATTATCCATAATTTCACCTATATTCTTCCTGCACCCATTTATTATTAATAAAACGTTGGACAGTAACCTTCTCTCGCATTAACAAGGATAATGCCTTTTCTGTTTTAAAACAATATTGATCGCCATCATCCTTCTTCCACTTAATCAGTTCAATAGCCTTTTGATCCGTTATTCTTTCTTTATTATACTTTATCAGTGTATCCGATATTTTGCTAAATTGATTATCTGCTATCCTATCATAAATAATATCATATTCTGTTTCCTTACCATGAATCCGACTCCCTGTTATAAAATCAATCCAGGCCAAAATAATCAGCCACACTCTCCAGGGATATAGTCTCCAAATAATGTTCCTGGAGGTATAGTAATATATCTTGTGCTTTTGAAGCTATTTTATTTTCCGGAATATCAATTAGTCCAGTATGTTTAATTATCATTCCCAGAAAAGCATAAGTATATCCTTTGATGATAGTTTGATCATAGATATCCGGTACTCCATTTGATATCGTTTTTACTGTTTTCATACAATGGATAATTTCTGGTAGTATCTGAGGGTCTCTTAATACGTAATCAGGAAATGTCTTTTTGTATAAAATAGATTTCAGAGTGGGTACGGTATTAAGTGGAATCGCATAAATGTAAGAAACAGAAAATAATTTTGTTTGATATATATGTACGGTGTAGCTGGGAACAATCAATAATTGTCCTGCTTCGATTTCCAGCATCTTTCCGTTTAAGGTAGCTGTTAATACTCCCTTCTATAATGATAGTATTTTTTGACATAACATTATTTTAGTTTGATTTTAAGATAAAATCAATGGTACTTTTTTCTTTACTGAATTTAAGTAACAGTTCAGACGCCGTCCGAGAGAGCACTGCATGGGGAAACCATATACTGTGGAAAAGGTCTTAGCACAAGCAAGTGAGTAAATCACTTGCTATTTGTGTAGAAAAAAATAAAAAGGTAGATTCCTGCATTGAACCACATGGGAATTTACCTTTTTTTGATATGGGGCTGTGAATAGTAACGTTTTATCTACCATAACCCGTCGATAACTTCGTCTCCTTCTGCGAATGGACCGGGAATTGTAGAAAGCCCTCGATAATTACCCAAATAATCCTTATCAAAGGTAATGTCAGAACCATCCGAATTCTCAAATCTTTGCTCAGGTTCAAAAGCATATCCCAATATATCGCTGGTCACAATTCCGTTCTGAAACTCTCCCAACAATTTATAAATATTTGTTTCTAAAGAAAACTTTCCATTCTTTTCAACTAACTTTACCGTTACTTTATTCTTATTATCTACTAGGTTTGATTTTTCATTATGATATGCTTTTGCACCGTTAAAATATGCATTACCATTAATCCATACCGGCAAATGTGCCAAAATGAAATTCTGTAAGTGTAAATATGTTAGCGGGTTTATCCAGTTGGAAACATGTTATCCATTCTTCATATGTAGGATATTCATCAAATACATCCGTACCTACAACCTGATTATCTGCCATCATAAAATCCCATATCTTCTTTTACTTCAACATCAGTAATCGGCCAATTCTGGACAAAAATATTATTATAAATACGATCATCTCCATGTAAAATTGTCATGAATACGGCTACTTCAGTACGGTGTCTAATATGATATGGCGTATAACGGGGCTGATTTACACCCTTTACCACATCGTCTGTGCCGCCTCTTCTTTCTTTTAGAAAAACACGAATGCTATATCCAGCGCACATACAAACTTCCGATGTCTAAGAGTGAAGAATTATTTACCAAAATCGGACAGATACTTGACGAAACCAACAGAACAATCACACGAGTAGAAATGGAAGCACGGTTAAATTACAACGGTGACTATTTAAACAGAGTCGTAAAACAACATATCGGAAAAACACTCGGTGAATACAAAAGATTCTTCTTATTGAAGGAAGCAGAACGTCTTCTAAATAAGTTCGACCAAAACTATCGGTGAAATATGTGATTACCTCGGCTATACTAATCACACCTATTTCAATAGAATATTTTCAGAAAAGAATAAAATGACTCCCAAGGACTTCAGAAAAACTTCTGAAAGATAAATGGCAGAAGTGATTAAAGACGCAAATTAAACCATCAAATTGAGTAAGACCTTTACTTTAGGATAGTTCCTTTCAAAACTCACTATGTTTCTTTTCCGTTAGCATAGAGTTGTATTTGTCCTAAATCTCTGATTGTATGCTGCAACTCTTTTTCCCATCTGCTTTTGCATATCATAAAACATAAACATAGCTCCTGCTTGAATTGGATCCCAGGATTTTTCCAAGTTTGAAAAAAGAGTATAAAATCTTCCTTATACTCCTCTTTCCATTATTAAATCATATCACCATTTTTCTTACTTCTATCTTCGAGGTCAATATTCTTGACTCCAACAATTCATTGTGAAACGTCAGTACATCCTCCACATTTTTTTGAACCATCTGAGGTATCTCAACCTTAGCCGCTTGATAAATTTCCAACCACTTAAATTAGCTTCAAAAGTATCAATCTTATTTGAACCAAAACAAAAATGCTCCAAATCCATAAAAGGATTCAGCCACAGAGAGATGTTTCTTAGGAAAAATCATACTCCTATCCTCCTTTCACCATATCAGAAAATCGTCGCCTCTTAATCTAAGGATAGCCTCTGCAAAAAAATAATCTCCATAAATAATTGATACATGTGTATATTTTTCCATATGGTACTCCACGGTTCCGGATTGCAAGATACCATCTTTCTTCATGTCCCAGTCACAATACTTTTCTTCCAGAATACTGATAATTTTTATTGCTGCATTTCTATATAAATTCTTTTCAAGCTCCGGTACCAGCTCAGATAATTCCAAAAGACCGCAAGCGGCACAAGCGGAAGCCGTTGTATCATATTGTTTTGGACTTTCCGGCGCCCTAAAATCCACCAACGAAACATAGCCTGTTTCAGATATATTTGCAATAAAATAATGTGCGATTTTTTTAGCAGTCAACAAAAAACTTTCATTTCCTGTGTTTTTATATGCTAATGCAAATCCATACAAGGCCCATGACTGCCCTCGGGACCATGATGAACCCGACTGATATCCCTGCCCTGCCGGCAAATCAATCAAATCCCCAGTGTTTGGATCGAATATGGCTATGTGACTGCATGAACCATCCTCTCGTACTAATTTAGTAAGTATCGTCTCGGCATGCATATCAGCGATATCTTTAAATCTGGGATCTCCAGTCTCTTTGGAAGCCCAATAAAGCAGAGGAATATTCATCATAGAATCAATAATAACCCAGCCCGTTTTATCTAAATTCCATGCACGTATATATTTACCTTTATAGTTAAACCGTCCGGCCAGTATAGTAGCTGCATGTAAAGCTCGTTTTCTTGAACTGCCATTTTTTGTTAACCGGTAATTTGCAACTGCTGTATGGAGCCACATAAATCCCACATCATGGTGCAGTCCATCGAAATCTTCAAGCGCTTTATCCAGACTGATTTCTGTCTTTATCGCACTTTTTTTATATTCTTCCCTTCCAGTTGCATGATACATCTGCCACAACATACCTGCCCAAAAAGAATTTGTCCACCATGATAGATTTACATCCCGCATATCGTCTATATAAACTCCATCCTCTGAAATGTATGGTATCTTATCTCCCATACGTCTGCTTTCAGCCAACAGCTTATTATCCAATCTTTCAAATACCGCTTCCAACCATTTTTGTGAGCATAATATATTATCCATTACTTCCTCCAACTCCCCTGTCTGCGCCAGTAGACATTTTGCCGACCTTTGGCGGCTCTCTTATTAATAGTGTGAAAATTTATTTTCACACTATTGCGTGATCATTATGTCTTTCAGTGCTATAATAATCCTTCATAAAATTTATGTAATAAAGCTTTCTGTCTTTCTTTCTGAAACTCCCCCTTCTTAAAGAAGGATAACTCTTTCATGCGGAAATTCTTCCAGGATAACTCTTCATCTCCTGCAATAATGGGATAAAAGCCGATGCTATTTTTCTTTGCAGCCATGAAATCCCCCAGAGCATCCCCAATCATAATAGAGTCGGATTTTATATAGCCTTTATTAAGAAGCTGCCCTATACATAAGGTTTTGGAACCTTCTTTCTGACTACATAAAATACCAGTGTACTTTTTAAGTCCCGCCAATCCCCATTCCTCTTCCAGTGCAGATTTGTTGGCAGAAGATACAATGGCGATGTCAGCAATAGCGGCTATTTCCTTCAATGTGTCTTTCACCTCGGTAAACGGACGAACCATACAAGGGTCCGCCTGTATTCTTTCATTAACCAGCCGCGACCACGCAAGCATCCTTTTAAGCGAACGCTCCCTGGCCTCATCATCAAAAGAAGTGCTCTCCAAATATTCCATTAATGCTTCATTAGACAACACCTCTGCATTTGATGTCCATTCTTCGACAACACGATAGTCCTGCATGGGTATCTGCTCATTCTGAAGCTCTTCCAGAATAAGGGCTAATCCAAGAAAACGGTTGATACCGCGCGTTTTACTATAGAGATTAATACGATTCCATTTTTGTTTAACTATGGAGGCATACTCATGCAGATTCCATATCTCAATAAGTGCAGGAGCAAAAAATTCTTCATGTTTTCGATTCATCGAATCCATAACGCACCCATCTGAATCAATACAGACTAAAAATTTCTTTTCTTTTTGAAATAACTCCAGATTATTCACTTTGACTCCCCCTGTCTACGCAGCAGACATTTGGCCGACCTTTGACAGCTCTCTAATTGTTACTATTCACAACTACGCTGTTCATAGCAACAGATTGCGAGCGATTTGGCGGTTGCAATCCTCGGGATTTTGTGCAAAATACGCACAAAACACCTCGCAGGATAGTCGGCTGTGAATAGTAACCTCTAATTGTCTTATTATAAAGCAGTATTTGAAAGCGGCCATACCCCTTCAGGAGATATTTTTCCAAAAAGTACACCTGCCGTCACACGTATATTTTCCGGTGAAGTAGCAAATGAAATAACCACCGTATTACTATTTTTAGGAATAGAAAGCTCCTTATAAGGCGTGTTTGTTACTATAACTATCTTTTTATTTGTTTTTGCAATCATTTCTTCTAAAAAACCCGTATTGCATAAACTTCCTCTTATATAATAGTTTGTAAATACAATCGTATCTGCCACGTTCATTTTAGATATAATGCTTGACCTATCTGCCTCATCATAAGTATAATCTGTTTCCAAATAGGATATATGGTCTCCGTAAGCAAGACAGTTTTCAAATAAAATTCCCGAGTGCCACTGCATCGTGTTATAATTTTTCACTTTCTGTTCTACAATTAAAATATGCTCCTCTTTTTGCAGCGGAAGAGCAGAGTATTCATCTTTTGCAATCAATATTGATTTTCTGGCAACTGCTTTTGCCAATCCCCGAATGGCAGGGTCCTGCAGAATAGTTTCAGGCATACAGCCTGTATATTCATCTTCGTGAAATAAGCCATATTCATATTTTAAATTTAGGATTCGGTATACTTTTTTATCCAGTTCGCTTTCCTTAATTCTGTTCTTCTCTACAAATTCTTTGATTGTCTGGATGGTTTCTTCCACAAGATTATTTTCTGCCTTCATCAGTACAAGGTCTGCCCCTGCTTCTAATGATAAGGCACAGGCATTCGCCACACCGTATCTGGTCGCTATGGCTCCCATAGTCATGCTGTCTGTGGCAATTACTCCTTCAAATCCCAATTCCTCCCGTAATAACCCGGTTATTATTTTTTTGGATACAGTCGCAATATATTCATTATCCAAAGCCGGGAATATGCTGTGAGCAAGCATAATAGACGGCAGTAAACCTTCGGTTATTAATTTTTTATAAGGCAGCAGTTCTCTGGTCATCATAGTCTCATAATCTACATCAATGACAGGAACCTGAAAATGGGCATCTATATCGGAATGACCTCTTCCGGGAAAATGCTTTCCGGTAACAATCATCTTTTCTTCTTTAAAACCCTTACAAGATTCGCTCGCATACAAAACAACATCTTCCACTTTATCGGAATAAGCCCTCGTATAAATTTCCGGATTTCTGGGATCCGTATTAATATCAAGTACCGGAGAGTGCAGCCAGTTAAATCCTACTGCCTTACTTTGCCTTGCTACTGCCTTTGCCACCTGATATGCCAGTTTGGGATCATTAGCGGTGCGCAGTCCCATAGGTTTAGGAAACAAATTCACTCCACCAAAGGAAAAATCCGAGCTGGTTCCCCCCTCCTGATCATACGAAAAATGGAGAGGTATGGAAAGTGGACGTTCTTTTGCTGCCCGCTGTAAATCATCTAAAACCGCCTTGTATTCACTTGCCGTACAGACCGGTACTCCTGTTTTATATTTAAAACCCATATCCCCTTCTACATCTACTACTTTTTGGGAACTCTTCGGGTCAACATAACTCCCGAATAATCGTTGTTCGCAGGATAGCCTAAGACCTCCGCAGTGATATTTCTCTATGTAATCGTAGATATGTTTTCCAGGTACTACTCCTGCAAATCCCAGAGTTAGCACAGCACCTATCTTTTGCTCCAGACTCATTCTATTAATCAAATCTTTTATATATTTATTTTCCATTTATTGTCACACTTCCTCCCATGCATATCGCAAGCTTGCTTGCGATATGCACAAATACGTAGTGTGAAAATGCTTTTTTCACGTTACTATTCACAGCCGACTATCCCGAGGATTGCAACCGCCAAATCGCTTGCGATCTGTTGCTATGAACAGCGTAGCTGTGAATAGTAACTTTTTCACACTTAATCCTTCTCAAAATACTTGACTGCATTCTCATAGCATATACCATTCACAGTTTTCTTTAGCAACGCTTCCGCATTGGGATACTCACCGTTTTCCACCCATTCACCCAGCATATTGCATAAAATCCTCCTAAAATATTCGTGCCTTACATAGGACAAATAGCTTCTGGAATCCGTCAACATGCCGATAAAATGGCTTAAAAGACCCATCTCCGATAAGGAGGTAAGCTGCTTCTTAATTCCTGTCTTTTGGTCACTAAACCACCATGCCGCTCCTAACTGCACTTTTCCCGGGAGCGAACCTTCCTGAAAAGCGGCTGCCATAGTGCTTAAAACATCGTAATCTTTCACATTCAGACTATATAAAATTGTTTTCGGCAGCATGTCTTTCCTATTGATGGAATCTAACAGCTTAGCAAGCGAAACCGAAATATGTTCATCATTAATAGAGTCAAATCCTGTATTGGCACCAATTTCTTCCGTTTTTTTACCGTTAGTCTCTCTTAACAGCCCAAACCGCATTTGCATTGCCCAATTCTTTTCTTTATACATATAAGCGAGGTTCTGCATGATCCATGTCTGATATTTGCTTATTTCATCCTCATGAATCCTTTCCCCATTTAAAGCCTTTGAAATAATATCCTCTATTTCCTGTTCCGTATATTCCAGATAAGAAACAGGCTCCAGACTCTGATCTGAAGAAAAACAACCTCTTTCGTCAAAAAAATCAATTCTGGATTGTATCGCTTGTAACAACGTCTCTCTGCCTGCAATCGTTATATTTGTAATCTCAGATAAATTGCCGATATATTCGGGCCAAGTTTTCTGATGTACCGTAATCAGCTTATCCGCACGAAAATTCGGAATGACTTTTACCTGAAACGCTTCCTCTTCTGCCAGTAAAGCGTGATAGTGCAAGTCACTAAGTGGATCATCCGTTGTTCCCACTAAAGTCACATTAGAACGATCAATGAATTTTCTGGCAGAATACTCTGGTCTTTGCAAAAGAGCGTTACAGGTATCCCAAATTTCCTGAGCCGTTTGCGGATTCAGCAGCACCTCAATCCCAAAATATCTTTTCAACTCCAGATGGCTCCACACATAAAGTGGATTTCCGATGCAGGCTTCTAATGCTTCGGCCCATTTTTGGAATTTTTCATAATCTGACGCATTACCTGTTATATATTGTTCCTCAATACCATAAGCACGCATAACACGCCATTTATAATGATCTCTATCCAGCCAAAGCTGTGTCATATTTTCAAATGTCCTGTCCTCTGCAATTTCCTGTGCACTAAGATGACAATGATAATCAAAAATCGGAAGAGTCTTCGCAACATTTTCATATAATTCAATAGCGATAGGTGAATCGAGTAAAAAATCATCTCCTAAAAATTCTTTCATGATAGAATGTTCATCTCCTTTATATTAGGGATTGTTAGTGAATAATTAAACCACCAAATCGTACAATTTATTGTTACTATTCACAGTCTAAACTGTCTCAGCTCGCAGTAATCAGAGATTCCATGGAATCTCGTCCGTCTTCGAACACCTACAGAATTCAGCAAGTCAAATGCTAAAATGCTTACATTCCGGCATTTGACTTGCTGACAGTTCTTATAATCTTACCACTCTACAGTTATTTCCGGATATGCACTTTCCAGTCTCAATTTAAAATCCTTATAGGCTTCTTCTTTTGTCACTTTGCCTGTAGCATAATCCTTTGCAACATCTCTTAAAAATTCAGCAATAAATCCATCGTACTTCGTTGTATTGGTACTATCTCCATACTTTGCTTCTACATCTGCAGTTGCCGCAAGATAAGTTTTGAATATTGCCTGACCACCTAATAATGGTTCTTTGTAATCATTATCTACTAATTTCTCATTTACACTTTTATTAGCTGCCAAAGATAGGGCTGAGAGACAATAACTATATAAATTATCTTCATCCAATCCCATGTATTTTACTGCTTCCCAGGCAGCTTCTTTGTTCGCTGATGCTTCTGGAATAAAGAAAAAGGAGCCACCACGTATATAAGGAATGTAAGGACTGGTTACGCCCCAGATTTCAATTCCATCATCTACCACCTGTGGTCTTACTTTTGAATTAAAGCCCCATGTTGGCAGAGGATCTAACATGAAATTTCCTTCTGCATAGCCATTGAAATATGCATCATCTTCACCTTCCGCTAAAATCATATCATTATCATACACAATTTTAGCCCAATCCATAAAATGATCGATTTCATCTGTAATTGCCATCACATCATCCTTAACCCATGGTTCAACCCTTGAATTGAAGTAGAAACTGGCGATATTATAAAAAGTACCAAACATCTTAACATCTTCGCCATATTCCGCTTTCAGTAATTCGTTTAATTCTAAAATCTTTTCTTCTGAACTTATGGCTATTGCAACCTCTGCTTCGTCCTGTGTGCCTAGGAGCTTTTCTGCCACTTCACGATTATAGAACATCATACCCAGAGAGTATTCAGCAGTTACGCCATACACATCTCCATCGTCATTCGAACCCATAGCAAGAAGAGAGGCATATGTATTGGCTTCATACATAGCCATATCATCTGGAAATGATTTAGATAAGTTTGTAATTGCACTGCCTGCTTCCACCCATTCTCTGGCAAAATCTCTGGATATGATAAATAAGTCAGGCGTTGTTTTGGGATCCGTTATGGATTGTTTTAGCTTCGTCTGGAAATCATCATATGGAATAAGAACAACCTCCACTTCATTCCCTGTAGCTGCCGCATAGTCTTCCGCTCTTGTCTTAAAAGAGTTGGCATGTACCCATATGGTAATCTTCTCCATATCTGTCGTATCCTGTGTCTGAGCTGTATCGGCTGCAACACTGGTTTCTGTCGTTTCTTCTGTTGTTTTTTCTGTCGTTTTTTCTGTAGCCTTTGAATCAGTTGCAGTGTTTGACGTACCGCTGCTGCATGCCGATAATAACAGCATAAGCCCTAAAATCCCCGCAATAAGTCGGCTCCTCATTTTCATTTTCATAACTCTTCCTCCTAAATTATATATTTTATTCTTTTACTCCACCCGCAGATACACCATCAATGATATAGCGGGAGAATATAAAGAATACAATCAATATTGGTATTATAGAAACAGCAATGGCCAAATACATGGCTCCAACGCTTGGGTCCTGTACATCTGAACTAAGAACCCGGATAATCAAAGGTAACGTAAACTTCTTTTGCTCAGACATAAGAATAAGCGGCGTAAGATAATTGTTCCAGCTTGCTATAAAGGATGTGATTGCCATCGTAAATATTGCCGGTGACATAAGCGGCAGACCCATCCTGTTAAATATAGTAAATTCACTTGCTCCATCGATACGTGCCGCCTCTATTAAACTGGAAGGCAACGCACTCTTGGCATATTGCCTGATAAAAAAGACAGCGGAAGCAGTCGCAATCGACGGAAGGATTAATGGCAGATAGCTGTTCAGCAGGCTTATCTCTTTCATAAACTTGTAAAAACCTATAATGCTAAGTTGTGGTGGTATCATCATGATTACCAACACAATGGCAAACAATGCATTTTTGAATTTCATATTATATACAACAAAGGCATAGGCCGTAAGTGCTGAAAAATAGCTGGATAACAAGGTTGCACCTACTGCAATCAGCAAACTGTTTCCAAAGGCTCTGCCAATATCCACTTTAGTTGCCAATTCCTTGATATTACGTGCAATGGCACTGCCTGGAATTAACGAAAAACCGCTTAATATCTGTCCTGTTGTTCTGGTTGCGTTAATTATCATTGCATAAAACGGAAAAAAGCAAATAATCAAAAGTACAACCAAAAATATATACATAATAACATGTGCGGGCTTTATTTTAAATTTTTGCACTTCTTGCACCTTCTTTCTTAATCTTCGTCCTTCATCCTGTTTCTCATTATCCCTACAGAGAATACAGCAATAATCGCAAACAGATAATAAGCGATAGCCCCGGCATAACCAAAGTTACCATATCGGAAACCTGTGTTATACATATACATGACAACTGTTACCAGTGAACCCTGTGGCGCACCCAAGCCTCCTGTCAATACCTGCTGCACTTCGAAACTTTGCAGACCGCCAATGAGTGAGGTCAGAAGGACAAAAAGGGTAATCGGGCGCAGCAGCGGCATTGTGATTTTCCAAAACATCTGCCAGGAGCTTGCACCGTCTATTTTTCCGGCTTCATACAGGTCTTTTGGAATACCTGTCATACCTGCCATAACCATAACCATTGTATTTCCAAAAAACATCCACCAGTGCATGATTCCTACTGTTGTCTGCGCAGCTATCGGTTCATTCAGCAGATTAATCGGGCTGTCGATCACACCAAATTGCAACAGCAGCTGATTCACTACCCCCGAAGGATAGTTCAAAAATTGTTTAATCAATGCCGAAATGGATACCGCCGTAACCAGACGGGGTACATAATAAATTGCCCTGTAGATTCCTTTTCCTTTTATCGGTGTATAATGAAAAATAGCCGCCAGTAAAAAGGCAAATATCATTTGAGGAATTGCTCCAATCAGCCACATAATTACCGTATTTTTTAATGCAGCATAAAACAAAGGATCTTTAAATACCCTGCTATAATTAGCGATTCCTACCATAACAGGCTCTGTAAATCCATCATATTTCGTAAAGCTCAAATACAGCGTGTACAAGATTGGATACAAACCGAAAATGAGGAAGGTAATAAAAAATGGAGCCAAAAAAATATAACCATAATAATTTTTTTGAAGACTTTTCTGTTGTTTCACATCTTTCCTCCTTAAATCATATTAGTTATCAGAAGTTACGAATTAAATTCTGATACAAGGTGCGTTCTCTGCACCGTCCATCCGATTATAAGAACACGAACTTCGTTCCTAAAGTATAGCAATAAGCAAAACGTTTCACAAAAGCATACTATGTAAAATCTGGTTACTATGAACAGTGTAGCTGTGAATAGTAACAAAACCTGCCCTCCCCTCAAGCAAGAAATGCAATTAATACCTAAAATATGCAACTATTAACAACAAATGAGTAGATAAAATATTTTAGTTGTTTTGTACAAAGACATTTAAACCCTGCATCCAAAATTTTAATTCCCACCTCAAAAATCTCCCTTTTCAATGTAAGCTAATTACTGTATAATAATAACAAAGGTTCTCCGATAAATAAGTGATTTTTATCTTTTTTGATATTCTTAAATTTGTATGCAATTTTAAAATTTACTTATTTAGGGTTTTTTCTTATAATTATTAAAAAAAACATTTTTGTGAAATTTATCTTAAACTATACTATGTTATTACTTAGAACTTCATTTATTTGTATATAATATCATAAAATATATGATTTTCATATTACTTATATTGTTATTATACATTGCAAAAATTGTTTTCAAAAAGAGGGGATTACTATGCCAAAAACAAATTCATCTTCCCGGCAATATATTTTAAAGATGGTAAATCAAGAACTTGAGACTTATCGTTATTACGATAACAACAAAGATATATCTTTACATCACCATGATTTTTTTGAAGTTTTTATATTTTTATCCGGCAATGTATCATTCTTCGTAGAAGGACAAGTATTTAGTTTAATACCTGGCGATATACTAATTATCTCACCCACCGAGCTGCATAGACCAATAAATCATAATCCTGAAGAGGCTTATGAACGAATCATTTTTTGGCTGGATGAAAACATCATTAAATCGCTTGCCACGCCAAAAACAAATCTATTCGAATGCTTTGATATGAAATCTTCTAACTATACAAACCTTCTCCGCATAGAAACGCCCGACCAGACTATTATTATAAGTCTGCTGCAAAAGATAATCAGCGAAAATACAAATAAGAAATTCGGGACAGAAGAACTGATTAAGGCTTATATTATTGAACTACTGGTGAAATTAAACAGAATCTTATCGCTGGCGCCTGCAGCAACCAAAACAAATGACCGTGTTACAAACATCATTGCGGATATTATCGAATATATTAATACACATTATGGCGAAGATCTAACGCTGGATTTTTTATCAGAAAGATTTTATATAAACAAATATTACTTGTGCCATCAATTCAATACAGCCATTGGCATTAGTATTTATCGCTACATAACACAGAAGCGGCTTGCGAACGCAAAACAATTTATGAGGGAAGGCATCCCTCCAAGTCAGGTGTATCAAAAATGTGGTTTTTATGACTATAGTAATTTTTATCGTGCCTTTAAACATGAATATGATATAAGTCCAAAAGATTTTATAAAAGAGCTTAAACTTCGTTCTTAGGTGCTGTCGATATTCACTCTATAGACCTCTAATGGTTTTCTAAGACGGACGAGATACCAGAGAACAGTGTTGACAGGCTGGATTGCCGTCTTGGTTATTCGCATCATCATTTTACTTGACGGTGTCCTTAGCCTGGTCGGCGGAGGAAGCGACAGTTCTTCTTATACTCCTGTCAGTGCAAAGACGGCAGGAAGGCAGATGCAACCATCTGCCTTCTACATATAAACAGTCGATATTTATGCGACTCAAAGCATTGTTTTAAAGATTGTACCAATGTCAGAATTGCTTGTTACGCTAATATTCCCTCTATGTTCATCCACTATACTTTTGGCAATTGGCAAACCAAGTCCAAAACTTTTTTCATCGCCGGCGCCTCGAGATTTATCTCCACGGTAAAACCGCTCGAAAATATGCGGCAAATCTTCATTTTTAATTGTCGAAGTGAAATTTTGTACAGTAAGGCAGACATTCCTCGGCTGTTTATTGAGCGCAACAAAAACCTTGCCGCCCGCCGGTTCATACTTGAGAGCATTGTCAATTAAAATCATTGCCAGTTGCTTTAACTGGAGTTCATTTCCGTTTATTTGGATATTATCCTCAACATCCGATGTCAGCGATATATTTTTCTCAAATGATACCGCCTCAAACTGCAATAAGCAACGATTAACTGTGATGGTCAGGTTGACATTTGAAAATGGTACATTTTCATTAAGAAATTCATTTTTAGTTAAGGTTAGCATATCCTCCACAAGGGAACGCATATGTCTTGCTTCATCTTCGGTGCTGTCAACCCATTGCATTTGTTTCTCAACACTGTCGTCCTTGTGGGATCGTAGAATGCTGTTATTAGCAAGGATGACGGTCAGGGGTGTTTTCAGTTCGTGCGAGGCATCTGCGACAAACCGTTTTTGCTGCTCCCACATGGTTTCGATTGGACAGATTGCCTGCTTTGCAATATATAAACTGATAAAATAAATAACTATCATAGCAAACACGGCAATCAGAAACAACGTAATAACAAGTTCAATCATAGATTCCGTAATATAGTTTGAGTCGGCAAAGGCTATCCGTACATCATTAGCTGTTTCCGTCTTATAATAAACCAAATCATATTCATCAATTCTGCCGTTTTGCTCCATGCCTGCTACTACGTAGTTGACAGCGCTTTCAAGTATGGATTCGTCCATATATATATCTCTCGAAAGAACTCTTATGCTGCCATCACCTTTGCGATATTCAACTGCACAAACAGCCGCATAAGCCATATCCGATGAGGTTTTATCCGTACCGATTATGGGCGTATAAAAATCCTTTCCATTTGACGGTGCAAGAGATATACGCATAGAGTTTGACAAATCGGTGCACAGATCGGTATAGGAATAAATACTGATTACAATAAATATACAGAGCATTACGATTCCCACAAGCATCATATTTGTGAAGATAAATTTATTCCGCAGCTTTTTTAGCATAACATGACCTCTAATTGATATCCGATTTTTTGCAGATTCTTAATTGTGACTTTGGAGCTTAAAAATTTTAGTTTTTTACGGAGAAAAGAGATATATGCTTCCACGTTATTATCCTCGGCCTCCGAATCTATGCCCCACACGTTTATGATAAGGCTCTCCTTTGTGACAGTGATATTGGGATTTGATAAAAATATCCGCATCACCTCAAATTCCTTGTAGCTCAGATGCACCGATTCTTCCCCGCATTTCAGATCGCCTGATATGAGGTCGAGCGTCAGGTCTTTAAATGCTATTTCGTTCATCACAATTTCACCCTGCCTGCGCGTCAGGGCGTTTATCCGCGCCAATAGTTCATCAGGCTCAAAGGGCTTTGTCATATAATCGTCCGCTCCCACATTCAGCCCCAATATCTTATCCGGTACAGTATCCCTTGCGGTCAGCATCAGAATCGGCGTACTGTTTTTATGTTCGCGCAGTTTTTTTACCACGCTAAATCCATCTAGCTTTGGCAGCATTATATCCAGTATAATAACGTCATATTGCATCCCGAGGGCATAATCCACACCGCTTTGACCATCATATACCTTATCCACCAAAAATTTTTTTCCCTGCAAAATGTGAAATATCGCATTTGCTAGGCGTTTTTCATCTTCTACAATCAATACCTTCATAGTTCCCACCCTTTCCGCCCAACTATAAATATTTATTCATTATCTATTTTATCATTTATTCTTAAAAAGTTCTGAAAAAAGTATAGCATAGATTTCAGAACTTTTTAAGAACTTTCTACTAAGATTAATCATAGTCAAAAACCTCGCAGCAAGCTACGGAGTATTTGACCCTCGCAGCATTCGCCAAGTGCAAGAATGCAAAATATAAGCATTCTTGCACTTTTATCATCGCTTGCGAGAATAAAGAAAATTCACAGGAGGTTTTTTTATGACACGAACCATACGCCAAGGCATAGCCATTTGTTTGATAAGTATACTTGTCCTCAACACTACTGGATGTGAGAAAACTGCTGAGGACGGCAGCGCTGAAACACCAACCATCAGCGACAACACATTAAATTTTTCGGCGGCGGGAGGATTGTATGCGGAATCCTTCGGTTTAATTTTGTCCACTGATATTGAAAACGGCATCATCCGCTATACGCTGGATGGCAGCGATCCCACAATGGATTCAGACCAATACACCGTTGAAATCCCAATTGAGGATAGAACCAGTGAGGACAACCTTCTCTCGGCCATTGTCACCAGCGGCGGCAGTGGCGAAGATGGTTTTGGCGGCGGCGGTGGCGACGGTGCCATGCCTGAAAGAAACAATGGCAACGGTGAGATAGGCGAAATTCCGGAAAGAAGTTTGCCGGAAGGTGATTTGCCGGAAGCAGTGGAGGATGGCGGCACAGACGTAGCCGCGGAAGATATACAGGAACGCACCGACATGGATAATAACAATCGCGGCGGCGGGATGGGAGCAAGCAGTACCGCCTCCGCTCCTGAAGAAAACGTCTTTAAAGGAACTGTTATAAAGGCAGCAGTATTTTCGGAAAGCGGGGAAATGCTGACCGATGTATCCGTGCAGTCCTATTTTGTCAGCGAGGATATATTCACACGGTACGGTGACCTGGCGATTGTCTCCATTGTCACCGATGCGGATAATTTCTATGATGATGAAACCGGCATCTATGTCAATTACAACGAATCCGGCTCGGATTGGGAACGCCCTGTACACTTTGAGATGTACGAAGCCGACGGAACGCTTGCTATATCCCAATTTATGGGAGTGCGGATTAACGGTGGCACCACTCGGTCTTTGGCACAAAAAGCACTGCGTTTCTATGCGAGGGCTGATTACGATGAAGATAATAAAACCATTGAATACGAAATATTTGATGATTTGACTACCTCTTATAGCGATGATTTGCTCACCACATTTAAAAGGATTATCCTGCGTAGCAGTGGTAACGACAACTCCAGCACATTGTTCCGTGATGCGTTGATGCAGGAACTGGTCAGCGACCTGAACGTGGATACCCAGGCTTCCCAGCCCTGCATTGCCTTTGTCAATGGCGAGTTTTGGGGTATTTATAATATCAGGGAACGGTATGACGACCACTATTTTGCCAACCACTACGATAATGATACGGAGGATGTGGCAGTATTGGAAATATCGTCAGGAAACAGTACGCCTGAAATCAACGAGGGCGACGAAAGCAATCTGGAATACTACGACGAAATGTGGAATTTCTTCAACGATAATTCCATGACCGATCCGGCAAATTATCAAAAGGCACAGGAATATATGGATATTGACAACTTTATCGATTATTACATTGCCAATATCTATTCTGGGAACACCGACTGGCCAGCCAACAACAATGTATTTTGGCGGTATCAGACCAATAATGGCGGCTATGACGATACAGCGGAGTGGTATATGGATGGTAGGTTCCGTTGGATCATCAAAGATATGGACTGGGGTTTTGGGCTGATGGGACAGGCCAGCAGCGACACGCTTTCCCACGCCATGAATGAAAGCTCATCCGGAATGGGTGGTGGCAGCGGTTTCACATCTGCCGAAACCACGCTCATGTTTAGAAAGCTTTTAGAAAATGAGGATTTTCTGGCACAATTTATTAACCGTTTTTGCGATGTCATGAACACCAACTATGAGGAAAGCACGGTTGTCGCTCTGATCAATGAGAAAGCGGCAGAGATTGAAACGGCCATACCGGAGCAGGCGAACCGCTATTCAAGTTCAATATCCAGTGTCGAATCATGGAAGAACAACGTGAATACCATGACCACATTCGCCCGGCAGAGAACCGGCTATGTCCAAGGCTTTTTGCAAAGTAAGTTTTCTCTATCAGACGTTGTGACGGTAACACTGAGTACTGATAGTGAAGCGGGTTATATCCGTATTAATGACAGGGATATAACCACTGATACACCGGGAGTTTCGGACGCTTCCTCCTGGAGCGGCAGCTACTTTGCAGATACAACCCAGACCTTTACCGCTGTTCCATTGGAGGGTCATACGTTTGTGAAATTTGTAGTAACCGATACTGCAACAGGAACAACTACCGAGTATACGACAGATTCCATTGAGGTGATACTTAGCAGTGACGGAACTGTTGTGCAGGCAATTTTCCAATAGAGAAATAACACCAGCTCCGTTTCATCCATACCGTCAAAGAAACAAACTGACTCGTTTCTTGATTAACAAAGCAGTAAAAAAGAACAATGAATACAAAATAGAAAGCCATTGTTACCTAAAAGCGTTCTGATACCGGGTGTTTTTCCCATTGAAAAACGGAAAAGCACCTAGTGTACTGTCTGGTTGATATGGCTATTTAAACACCCTGATATCGATCGGCTTGTCATAAAAAACGGCAAAGATTACTATAGTAAGAATTTTTTATTAACACTAACCGTTTAAACTCTGTTTACATATACACTGTATTATAGATAGACTACGGAACTATGAATTACCTTTTGAGGAGGTGCAGCAATGAACAAAATTATGGTAGTAGATGATGATGCATATATTCGTGAGCTTGTAGGTACTTTGCTTGGCAACGAGGGTTTTAATATATGTGAGGCGGTTGACGGACGTGATGCTCTGCAAAAACTCAGTGAAGAAAAAATTGACTTGTGTGTCCTTGACATTATGATGCCAAACATGGATGGTTTTGATTTCTGCCGGAACGCTCGTCGTTATTACGAGGATATGCCTATTCTGATGCTAACGGCAAAAGGCGAAGTCAGCCAAAAGGTCAAGGGGTTTGAACTTGGAACAGATGACTATCTGACAAAGCCGTTTGAGGCGGTGGAGCTGATTGTTCGTGTCAAGGCATTACTTAAACGCTATAAAATAAACGCATCGCAAACCGTTCAGATTGGCGCATTAATAATAGACAAAGACAGTTATGCCGTTATGTTTGAAAACAAAAAGATGGATATTCCCATGAAAGAATTTGAGCTTTTATTTAAGCTTGGCAGTTATCCGGGCAAGACATTCACCCGCGATCAATTGATAGAGGATATATGGGGCTATGACTTCGATGGAAACGAGCGGACGCTTGATGTTCATGTTAACAGATTATGCGAGCGTTTTCCACCGGAATCTTATCGTTTCAAGATAACCACTATACGGGGGCTGGGTTATCGTTTGGAGGTGTTGTCATGAAAGAAAACCAGAAGAATCCAAAAGTGCTATTTGGCCTTATGTGGGGAATTCTTTTTATTCTTTGCTTCATCGCCGGATATGGACTTAGTGAGCTACTTTTTTCAGCTATTGACCGTCCTTCTGCGTTATGGGTATATCTCATCTGCGTTTGTTTTAGTTTGACCGTCCTAACCTTAGCACTTATCCTGATAAATATCATCATCCATCGTGTATTCAAAAATGGAAAGCAAAACGACAGGCGTAATAAATTTCTTGACGATATGACGGATGCGTTGAATAAAATCGCACGGGGGAATTTTGACGTACTCATTTCAACAACCGGTTATGATATGCCGGGAAATGACTTTACCGAGCTTGCCAAGAGCGTAAACAAGATGGCTAAAGAACTCCGTTCTATGGAAAATTTGCGACAAGACTTCATATCTAATGTGTCCCATGAGATACAATCTCCGCTCACTTCTATCAGCGGATTCGCTGCGCTTCTAAAAAATGAGAATCTCAGCGCCGAACAAAGAAATCATTATTTAGATGTGATCGAAACAGAAAGCAAGAGATTATCCAAACTGAGTGATAACCTTCTGAAACTATCAGCGTTAGAATCAGACGATACATCCTTCGCCCAGCACGAATTTAGAATGGACAAGCAGATAGAAAGCGCTTTGTTGATGCTGGAGCCTCAATGGGCCAAGAAGAACATAAATCTTGACGTTTCTCTGGAAAAGCTCACGTTCACAGGCGATGAGGAATTACTCACTCAGGTGTGGGTAAATCTACTGCATAATGCTGTCAAGTTCACTCCAATGGATGGGAGTATCCATATCACTTTGACAGAGAATGAAAATGACGTGTGCTGTATGATAGCTGACAACGGCATCGGTATCTCGGAGGAAGACCAGATTCATATTTTCGAGCATTTTTACAAGGCAGATAAATCCCGCGACCGTGCGCTTGGCGGCAACGGGTTGGGATTATCCTTGGTGAAAAAGATTGTGGATATGCATAAGGGACAGATTATCGTAAAAAGTGAGATGGAAAAAGGCACAGAATTTATTGTAACGCTTCCAAACAACATTTGACAATATACAACAAACCGCCTGATAAAATGTTTGCGTAATCGCATCCGATTTTCCATTCAATCCGGACGCTCTTCAATCACTATCAATCACCTGCCCCTTTGTTTGTTCTTCTATTAAATGGTCAATTCCTGGCGAGTAAAAATACTAACTCCTGTCATTATCAATGCCGCCACATATAACGCATGAAATTACTTTCCCGATTAAATCTTTGGGCGTTAAAATTTGCAGATAAGTCATCAATAGAATTTGAAATAGTGTTGATAATGCTGTCAACAGACCGCACCCGATTATTAAGACAACTTAGATTACCATTGCATCCTTTAGTACCTGTAATGCAATTCCCCCATAAGTACGGACAATGCGCACCCTAGTATAAGAAATGGATTCACCTTTGCTTTCAATTTCTTTGATAATACTCCCGCGAGCATACCCCCTAATACAGCACCGGCGGCGATTACGCCCTGCGCATATCCGTATAACCGGTTTGCGGTATTCGGAGCAAATCCCAGATACTGTGTAATCAATACCGGTACACCGATTAAAACCAATGAAGTTAAAAGCAAGTTAATGGAAGCATATATCAAAGATATTTTCAGCAGAACAGTCCGCTTCTTAAACATAAAGCTAAAACTTTCTTTAAGGTCGCTCGAACCGGTAATAAGTATATTCCCTTTTCCCTGCTTTTTTTCAAAGGGAATATGTATAAAAATTTCCATTACCGCAGATGCGAAAAAGCAGCCGATACTTACATACAAGATAGGTGTTAATCCAACAGTGGAAAACAAGATGCCGCCAATTACCGGTCCAAGCATACTCGCTAAAGAGGTAATCAAATTAACAACTGAATTCCCCTGCATTATATGTTCCGTTTCTACCAGCGCAGGTATGCTTGCCTGAACTGCCGGTTGATTAGCTCCCTGTATGCCGTATAAAACAATCATTGTGATTGCAATAAGCGGAACAATGTCTATTTTCCCTGCCAGCAAATAAAACAGTAAAATCAGTATTGACGTACTGAAATCCAGAATCACCATGATGTTTCTCTTGTTAAAACGGTCTGCAATTATTCCTCCTATCAGGTAGAGTATAAGCATCGGAATAAAAGAGCAAGCCAAAATTGTCCCAAACAGAGCAGATGAACCCGTTTGATTTAATAGGTAAAGCGGAAGAGCATACCTCACGATCTGATTTCCGAATATAGAAATAATCTGGCCTATCACAACCAGTGTAAAATCTTTTGAAAAAACTGCTTTTCTGTTCATAATTATTTGTTCTCCTTTTTAGGCAAGCGTAATTGTTTCTTTGGAAACATGTTCAGTCTATCACGGTTTTGTTTCTTTATCAACAATATTTTTGTTTCTTAGTCAACAAAATACTGTCCATAAAAAGGCAGCCCGTTTGGAGTAGCGGTGGGCTGCCTGTGATTTCATTTTCATCATTCAAATTTATTCCGATTTAATATCTATATATTGTTTCTTTATTTCTACATCCAAATGCTTTCTATACTTTTCCACGAAGCTAATCATACTGTCAAATTGTTCCTCGGTTACCTGCTCAAAGACGGCTTTATCCCGCTCTCGGAACTCTTTGTGCAGTTCCTCATGGATTTTGTGAATTGCCTTCCCTTGCTCTGTAAGACTAAAATAGATTTCTTTCTTGTTATCCGGCTTTTGGTAGCTTTCGATAAGACCTTTTTTTATGAGCTTCTTAGTCAATTTACTTATGGCACCGCGAGTCATATAAAATGACTCTGCAAGTTTTGTCACGTTGGAATCTACATTTTTTCCAATGTATTCAATGCAATGTACCTCAGAAGTTTTGTAATCCTTAAAGCTGTATTCCATCTTAAACTTATTAAGCCATTCTATCTTGTTTACTAAGTCCCTGAAACCCATGATGACCTGTTCTTCTTTGTTCATGACCTGCCCTCCTACCTACTTGTACATTAATAATATTATATGATGTTGGGGTCAAAAGGTATTTTGACCCCTGATACCTACGGATTGCTACGCACTCCCGTGCTCCCACAATCCTAAAAACATTCGAAATCCGCCCTATACGGGCTACTTTCTCATGTTTTGCGGGTCCCAAAATCATGCTTTTTCATGCAAGCATGAAACGCATGACCTTTTGACCCTGGTATCATTATATTGAATTTTTGTTTCCTTGTCAATAATATTAAAAATGATTATTTTAAGAACTGACCTGTTATTAAACAATAACGGCGTTTTTTTGTTTGTCCTGTTTTCCGTTTACATTGCGTTTAAGTTGCATTTAACTTCCGTTTACAGTAGCCCTTTGTGATAACCTCCATAAAACAAATTTGGCGTTCGTTGCAACGCAGAAAGAAGGAATTGATTATGTTTTCCATTATTGTGATGCTTATTTATGGTATTGATTATTTATTGAAAGGTATACAAAAAGGAGGGTTCGAACATGCTTAAAATCGTCAAAAGATTACCACCGGGCGCATCTCTTGCAGCGATCGGATTTTTAATCGTGCAGATCGTCTGCACCCTGTGGCTGCCGCTGGTTACAGCGGACATTGTAAATATCGGCATAAAGACGTCAGATATAGATTATATCTGGTCAAAAGGATACCTGATGATTGCGCTGTCCGTGTGCAGCATGATAGGCGCGATATGCAACACCTATCTTTTTTCAAGAATATCCTATAAGCTGGGCGGCGAGCTGCGTTCGGATATTTACAGAAAGACGCTCCAATTTTCAAAGCATGAGTTTGACAAAATCGGGACATCGCCGCTTATCACCAGAAACACCAACGATGTAACGCAGGTACAGACGCTGGTTGAGGGCGGACTGAAATTTATGATTCTCGCACCGGCCATGCTCATTGGCGGGATTATTATGACCTACCTGTTAAGCCCGACATTAGCGCTGATTTTTCTGTGTGCGGTTCCGTTTTTGGCAATATCGTATTTTGTCATATATCGTTTTGCCAGCCCATTATACAGCAAAATGCAAAGGCTTTTAGACAGCCTGAACCAAATTTTCCGAGAGGGACTTACGGGTGTCAAGGTAATCCGCGCGTTCGGCAAAGAAGAACAGGAATACGAGAAGTACAAAGCGGTAAACCGAGAGTATACCAAATATTATATAACTGCCGGAACCATCATGAGCGTGTCGATCCCTCTTGTGACAATGCTTGTCAGCTTGGCTACCGTTATCATCGTATGGGTTGGCGGTAAAGGCGTGGAATCAGGGACTATTGAAGTCGGTTCCATTATGAGTGCAATCAGCTATTCTATTCAAATCCTGATGGGCTTTGGAATGCTTACAAACGTGATTTTAGGGATTCCTCGCGGACAGATTTCAGCAAAGCGAATCAATGAGGTGCTGGATATGCCTGTTAGTATCCATGATCCCGGTTGTTTGGTCGAGCAGGAAACGAAGTTTTGGACCAGACCTGAACAAGCTGCGAAGGCGGGAAATTTGAGCTTGTCATTTGAAAACGTCGATTTCAGGTATCAGGGTGCCAAGAGAAGGACGCTTTCAAACATCAGCTTCACGGTAACGGGCGGGCAGACGCTCGCCATCATCGGCGGCACGGGCGACGGCAAATCCTCGCTTGTCAATCTGATTTCAAGACTGTATGACGCGGAAAAAGGCAGCGTTAAAATCGGTGGTACGGACGTGCGGGATATGGAACAAAAGGCTTTGCATGATTTAGTCAGCTTCTCCCCACAAAAATCTACGCTGTTCTTCGGCACTATCCGTTCCAATATGTTGATCGGCAGGTCGGACGCTACGGATAACGAAATATGGGCGGCGCTTGATATCGCACACGCGACGGAATTTATCCGAACATTGCCGGACGGCCTTGACAGTGCGGTGGAAAAAGGCGGTGGAAATTTTTCCGGCGGGCAGAAACAGCGGCTCTGTATCGCAAGAGCGCTCCTGAAAGAAGCGTATATCTATGTCTTTGACGATTCCTTTTCAGCGCTCGACTTCAAAACAGACGGCGAGGTGCGTCGTGCTATGCGTGGCAAGCTAAAAGCTGCTATCACCGTTATCGTGGCTCAGCGAATCGGCACGGTCATGGATGCGGATGTAATCGCGGATCTTGATAACGGCAAACTGGCGGGGCTTGGCGGTCATAAGGAATTGAAAGCGACGAA